>Ga0222678_1000213_pt1 | contig 29426 bp, 24 predicted proteins | sample AntAcemetagen937_FD_179801 | JGI IMG/M metagenome (GOLD analysis project Ga0222678, IMG submission 179801) | Saline water microbial communities from Ace Lake, Antarctica - #937 | ecosystem: Environmental > Aquatic > Non-marine Saline and Alkaline > Saline | place: Antarctica: Ace Lake... | reverse complement strand
AGGACTCCTCATTTAGAAATTCCATGGTCCTGTACACAAAATCCACCACGTCCCGGCTTTCATTAAACACCATCACGGCTCCGGAGCCCAGAATCGTCTCGTAGGCCAGGGGCGTGCTGAGCATGTTCCCGGGGATGATCCCGCCGGTGGATCCCCCCACCTGGACCATCTTGATCCCTTTGGCGCCGGCCAGATCCTTGACCAGTTCCTTGAGGTCGCACCCAAGCTCCATCTCGTAGATCCCGGGTCTTTCCACATCCCCGCTTACACAGAACAGCTTGGTCCCCTTGCTCTCATCCGTTCCCAACTGCCTGTACCAGTCAGACCCATTGAGTATGATATGGGGCACGTTAACTAAGGTTTCCACGTTGTTGATAATGGTCGGCTTTTCAAAGAGACCGCTTTCAGGAGGGAAGGGCGGCCGGAATCTCGATTCCCCACGCTTGCCCTCTATGGAGTTCATCAGGGCCGACTCCTCTCCGCAGATATAGGCCCCGGCACCTTCCCGGATCTCAATCTCAAGGTCCTTCAGGTATCCCTTCTCTTTGGCCTGTGGAACGGCCTTCAAAAGCCCTTCCAGGAGATAGCGGTATTCGGCCCGAAGATAGATGTAGGCCTTTTTGGCGCCGATGGCGTAGGCCGAAATGGCCATCCCCTCCATGAGCGAAAAGGGATCGTGCTGAAGGAGATAGCGGTCTTTGAATGTCCCCACCTCCCCCTCATCGGCGTTACAGATGAGGAACTTCTCTTCCCCCTGGGCGTTCCTGGCCAGTTCCCATTTGGCGCCGCAGGGAAATCCGGCACCTCCCCGGCCCCGAAGTCCCGAAGCCTTGACCTCCGCGATCACCTCTTCGGGCGACATCCCCCGAGCCTTTTCCAGGGCCTTGAAGCCTCCATGGGCCAGGTAGCTTTCTATATCACCCGGGTCGATCACGCCACAGTTTTTCGATAAGATTTTTTTCTCCGGCACGGTTCTTCCTCCAGGTCTTTAGTCAAATGAGTTTAAGATTTCCACCATCTTCTCCGGCGTCAGATCGCCATACACCTCGTCATCCACCAGCATGGCCGGCGCCTGGTCGCAGGCCCCGATGCAGTTGGTCAATTCAAAGGAAAACCGCCCATCGGCGGTGGTCTCTCCAGGCCCGATCCCAAGCTCCTTTTCAATGGCTGCAGCCATCATAGCTCCGTCTTGAAGAAAGCAGGGCACGCTCTTACAGATGCGGATCATATGCCGGCCCAGCGGTTGGGTGGACAGAAAAGAATAGAAGGTCGTCACCCCGTAGACATCCCCTATGGGCAATTGCAGGGTTTGGGCCATACCGGCCATGGCCTCTTCAGATACCGATCCGTTTTTTGCCTGCTCCTCCTTGAGTATTCCCAGGAGTTGATCTCTTTCCATATTAGTACACCCCCTTATCCGGTTTGGTCAACGCACTGGTCGGGCAGTAGTCGATGCAGATGCCGCAGTCCCGGCATTCCTCCTTGTCTAAGGGGACGTCACAATCCACCACCACCTTGGACCGGAACCCCCGGTAGGCCATGCTGAAAACATTCTTCTTGGCGATTTCGGCGCAGGCCCTCACACAACGCCTGCACAGAATACACCGGCCCATGTCCCTTTGCACATAGGGGCTCAGGGTCTCCACCGGGTAGGAACGCCTCTCCTTTACCTGAAATCTGGGTGGACCTACCTCTAACTCCGCTGCAAGGTTGTGCAGCTCACAGTCTTTGGCGCATTCATCGGTCACGCACGGCCCTGTGTGACCGGCTAACAGAAGTTCCACCACCATTTTCCGCGCAGCCTGGACCTTCGGTGAATGGGTATGTATGACCATCCCATCAGCAATAGGCGTGTGGCACGAGGCTACTAATCTCGGTGATCCCTCCACCTCAACTACACAGATCCGGCAGTTTCCGTCCGGGGTTAGGTCCGGCCTGTGACATAGCGTCGGGATGTTAATTCCAGCTTCATTGGCAGCCTCAAGAATCGTCATTACTTCAGGACCGCTCGTCTCTTTACCATCGATCACTACGTTTATATCAGCCATCTTCACCTCACCCATAAGATTGACTTTGGATTATTGTTTGGAACGAAGCGCCCATCGGCGCGGAGAAAGCCCCTGGGATATCCGTCGAAGGCACTGATAAACCATTTGCAGGCTTTTTTGGACAGGAAAGGCTATACCATGGTGCTACCGTTTCCGTGCGCTATGCTCGCGGTCTACGCGAGTCCAGCCGGTTTGATTCTGGCGTTTCGAGCCGAGTTGCCCACCTTCTTCCGCAGACATCAGCCGCCGCCGATAATCATGGCCAGCATAACGAGATCGCCATCTTTGGCCACATACCCGGTGCGAGAGGGCATGTGGTTTACCAGGACTGAAGTGACCCTTTCCTTGGGAATATCCATTTCCTGGATGAGCAAGCTCACCTTTTTGCCTGGACCGTCTGTAAGCACGATTCCTTTATCGTGGTCATAATCGGAAGCATACTTCCGAAGCAGTGGGCTGAGTTTTACGATAACAGACATTTGAAACGTCACCTACATGCAAGGATCGTTCTTTTCACCATAATCTTAGCCACCTGAACCATATAGGCATTATCCTGCAACGGCTTCGCATCAGAAACCGCAGCACTGCCTGCGGCCTCGGCATTGGCATCATTTATCTCTTTACCGATAATCGCTTCCTCGGCCATAATCGCCCTGTAAGGCTTGACAAACACGGCATTCAGGCAGATCCTGGCAGCACTAACTTTGTCTCCTGAACCTGTTATCATGGCGGCACAGTTTACTATCGGGAAGTCTATGGATTTTCTGAGAGCGAACTTATAGAAGGCGCTTTTCGTATTATCGACCGGTGTCGGAATCTGAATTTCAGTCACTATTTCATCATCATCCAGGACGGTTGTCCTTGAGACCTCCACCTGGAAGAAATCCTCTGCCCGGATGGTTCGTCTGGATGTCTTGATTCGGGCATCCAGGGCGATCAGGGCCGGGGCCGTATCGCTGGGATGGACGGCGATACATCCTTCATCCACGCTGCCGCCAAATATGGAATGATAACGGGTGTCTCCCTCAAGGGCGTAGCACCGGCCACCGCCCTTTCTCAGACAGGGGAACCGGTTCTCCGGATTCCGGTAGTACCAGCATCGGATGTCCTGGCAGATGTTGCCTCCGATGGTTCCCATCTCTCTCAGGTGGGGCGAGGCCGTCCTGCGGGCCGCTTCTGCAAGGACGGCGTATCCGGCCTTAACTGTGGCATCATGGGCAATATCTTCCAGAATGGCCAAGGGGCCCACCTTCAGGACACCATCCTCTTCCTGGATAACATCCAGCCCGGGGACGGATTTCAAGTTGATCAGGGCCTCTGGGTAGACGGGCAAGATCCGGTCCTTCATTTTGCCGAGGATGTCGGTCCCTCCCGCAATGAGAGCCGCCTTCCCCTGATATCTCTTCAGAAGTGAAACAGCCTCTCCTATGGTCGATGCATTAAAATGGGTAAACGTCTTCATACTTCTTTCCCTCCTATAGTTTCCCCAAGGCCTTCAGGACCTTTTGGGGGGTAATGGGGAAATCATCAACCCATACGCCGATGGCATTGTATACGGCAGGTCCCAGCAGGGCAGGAATCATGGTGGCAATGTCTTCGGCCACGCCCACGGTTCCGTAAGGACCATGGCCCATTTGGGTTTCTACGATGACGGTATCGGCTTCAGGGCAATCGAGTATGGTGGCGCATTTATAATCGATCAGGTTCCGGTTGAGGAGCACCCCGGTCTTAGGATCCCAGACCATTTCCTCGGTGAGGGCCCTTCCCACACCCATGTAGGTGCCGCCGTACATCTGGCCCTCGATGGTCTCAGGAGATATGGCTTTTCCCACATCGTTGGCATTCACCACCTTGGTCACTTCAACCACCCCGGTCTCGGTATCCACCTCGACCTGCATAAAGTGGGCCTGACGGCAAAGGCGGGGCCTGCCTGTCTCGATGGCATCCCCCCATATGCCGTGCTGGTGCCAAGCCCAGCCCACAATAGGCGGTTCGGTCCAGGTTCCTACGGCGTTGTGCATGGGCATGGCCAATACGGCGATGTCTTTGATGGCTTTTCTGTTTTCAGGGTTCTTTTTTTCAAAAATAAACCGATCCTTCAGATCCAGATCCCCTACCTTCAGGCCTTCAAATGAGTTCAGCGCCAAGTCCAGAAGGATGGCCCTGGCCTTGCAGGCGGCCTTTCGCACGATAAATCCGTTTGAGCAGAGGTTGCACGAACCATCCGGTGACATGAGGGAGAAGATATGATCACCATCAAAGGGTTTGATGGTAACATCTTCCACAGGCACTCCCAATTCATCGGCCACGATCTGGCAATAGGTGGTCCAGGGGTTCACCCCCAAATCCGAATGCTGGGCCACGATGCTTACGGTTCCGTCATTTTCCATCCAAACGGCAGCGGATCCTGTGCCCCGTACATCGTCCCATTCGTGGTCCCAGGTGAAGGCCATGCCGTGCATTTTGCCGTTGGGAAGCTTTTCTGCACCCGGGGGATGCCATTTGCTGTCCCAGTCGATGGCCTTTTTCCCCGCATCGATGCATTCCTTGAGGCTGTCCTTGTCCGGGAATCCATGTTCATTTTTATACTTGGACAGCCATGCCATGTCGTGGCCCTCACATCCGTCGTTCTTCAGGGCTACCAAGGTAGGATCAAGACCCAGTTCGGCGGCCACGTGGTCAAAGACGAGGGTGAGGCAGAAGGTGTTGGGGAGTTGTTCACATCGATCCCACCATGCCGGAGCCTTGCTCACATCCGCGGTAACGGCGTCACATCTCAGATTGGGAATCCGCGTATTTTCCAAGAGGTGCTCAATCCCGGGTGTACACTGAAAAACCGCGAAGATGTTCTTCATATCCACGGCGGTAATGGTTCCATCCTCCTTGGCCCCCACCTTGAAGTAGCTCACCATCATATCACCCGACTCCCCGTAGAACTTCTCTGCCCTGTCAAAGAGGAGTTTGACCGGTCGCTGTGCCTTCTTGGCCGTTAGCACAGCCAGGACATTCATTCCGTTGATGGAAAAATCCGCAGGATTACCCCGTTCCCCAAAGGAGGAACCCTGATATGGGGAGTACATGGTAATCTGATTCATGGGAATATCCAGTTGCTCACTCAGAAGCAATTTGACCGCATAGGGCTGCTGAACGTGGTTCCAAAGCTCCAGCCGGTCCTCGGTCCATCGGGCCAGGGCGCTGGGCATCTCCGCTCCTGCCCAGAGATGGGCGTCTCGTCTCGCCTTGAATTCGATCACCTTGTCCGCTTCCCTAAAACCCCTCTCTACATCACCCAGTTCGAAAAAATCTCTTTCAGCAATATCAATAATTCTGTTGCTCTCGGCCTCGGGCCGAAGAACATACGCATCAGCCCTTAGAGCCTCTTCCTGGTCCAGGACAAAGGGCAACTGCTCCCATTCTACATCAATCAATCTGAGGGCCTCTTTCGCTATCTCTTCCGTATCGGCGGCCACAACGGCCCCGACTGCTTGGCCCTCAAACCAGGGCTCCTGTGCCAAAATGACACTTTCTGGTTTGAGCGCGAACCCTGAGAACTGGCCGGCCATTCTGTCGGGTCCCCCCACACTGCCGTTAAGGGTCCTTCCTCCTATTTCAGGGTCATCATATCTCAAGATGGCACGAACACCCGGCAAGGATTCGGCCTTGCTTGTATCCATGCTGAGAATCCTGGCATGGGCGTAAGGGGATCGCATGACTTTGGCATAGAGCATGCCTGGAACCTGTACATCTCGGGTGTAAACGGCCTTTCCACTTGCCTTGGCGTACCCGTCGATGCGACGCACCCCTCTCTTACCGATATGGTGGTAGGTAATCTCCGGAATATCGGCATTGACATTGTACATACCTTCTTCCTTGAGATCTTCATAGGGTCGTATTCTGAGATTGCCCATGATCTATTCCCCCCCTTCACTGTTTCCGAGTATCTCGGCGGCCTCAAGAATGGCCTTTGGATGCTGCGGGTAGGTCCCGCACCGGCAGAGGTTGCCGCCTAGGGCCTCCCGGATCTCTTCTTCCTTGGGATCGGGATTCCTGTCCAGCAAGGCCTTGGCCGTGGTGATAAACCCCGGCGTGCAATACCCGCACTGCATGCAGTGGTGCTTCACATAGGTCTCCACCAATGGATGGCCGGCATCGGCAATCCCCTCGGCGGTTTCTATGATGTTCCCATCGCACTCGATGGCCAGGGTCATACAGGATAGGATCGGCCGCCCGTTCATGATCACCGTGCACGATCCGCAGGCCCCCCGGTCGCAAAACATCTTGGGAGAGGTAAGCCCCAGCTTGTCATGGATCAGGTAGTTCAGGGTCCATTCCGGCTGCACCTGGATCTGGTATTCACCTCCGTTGATGGTCAACCGTATCATCCCCTCCGGCAGAGGCGCCGGCTCGCCGGCGTGCGCTGCCAAGGCATGATTCTTCAGGTCCTCAAACGCCTCGAATTTCGTGCTGCAATAGGGACACAGATATTTGCTCGTTTGCTCTTCCACTTTTTACGACCTCCTTGCTTGATACTGGATACTGGATGCTTGATGCTTGATGCTGGTTGGGGCAAAACGGAAATTCCGCCTTCAGTATCATCAGTCAGAAAGCTCTTCCATGTTTTTTGTCAAAACAGAAGAAAACCCCTTATTCCTTTCCCTTAACGTAAGGATCTTCCACAAGAAACCAGTATCCAGCATCCAGACTTAACCGTTTACGGTCTTGAGACCCCTTAAAAAGACCGACTGGCTGATACGGTTTTCATAGTCCTTCCTGAAATATTTGAGGGTGTCTAACACCGGCACAGGCGCTGTTTGCCCGAGACCACAAAGGGCGCTGAGTTTCATCACCTGGCCCAACTCCTCCAGCACAGGGATGTCTTCCTCCACCCCTTCTCCGTTTACAAGCCGGCCCAACACCTCCACCATCACCTCGGTCCCCTCACGGCAGGGCGTACATTTGCCGCAGGACTCCTCATTTAGAAATTCCATGGTCCTGTACACAAAATCCACCACGTCCCGGCTTTCATTAAACACCATCACGGCTCCGGAGCCCAGAATCGTCTCGTAGGCCAGGGGCGTGCTGAGCATGTCCCCGGGGATGATCCTGCCGGTGGATCCCCCCACCTGGACCATCTTGATCTCTTTGGCGCCGGCCAGGTCTTTGACCAGTTCCTTGAGGTCGCACCCAAGCTCCATCTCGTAGATCCCGGGTCTTTCCACATCCCCGCTCACGCAGAAGAGCTTGGTCCCGTTGCTCTCCTTTGTCCCCATGGCGCGGTACCATTCTGAACCGTTTTGAATAATGTGGGGCACGTTGACAAGGGTTTCCACGTTGTTGATGATGGTGGGGCTTTCAAAGAGCCCGCTTGTGGGGGGAAAGGGCGGTCTGAACCTCGCTTCCCCCCGCTTCCCCTCTATGGAATTCATGAGCGCGGATTCCTCACCGCAGATATAGGCGCCGGCCCCTTCCCGAATTTCTAAGTCCAGATCATCGAGATAGCCCTTTTCCCTGCATTGAGAAATGGCCTTTGTAAACCCCTTTAGAAGGTAGTGGTATTCGGCCCGAAGATAGATGTAGCCCTTCTTGGACCCAATGGCATACCCGGCAATGGCCATCCCTTCCAGCAGGGAGAAGGGGTCGTGCTGCAGGATATAGCGATCCTTGAACGTCCCCACCTCCCCTTCATCGGCGTTACAGATGAGGAACTTCTCCCCCCCCTGGGCGTTCCTGGCCAGTTCCCATTTGGCGCCGCAGGGAAATCCGGCACCTCCCCGGCCCCGAAGTCCCGAAGCCTTGACCTCCGCGATCACCGCATCGGGCGACATCCCAAGGGCCTTTTCCAGGGCCTTGAACCCGCCCTGTCCCTCGTAGCTCTGGATATCTCCGGGGTCGATCTTCCCACAGTTTTTCAGTAAAATCCTTTTCTCCGGCACGGCATTGTCCTCCAGATTATCAATCGTATGATTTTAGTATCTCCGATATTTTTTCCGGCGTCAGATGACCATGAACTTCATCATCCACAAGCATGGCAGGCGCCTGGTCGCAGGCACCGATGCAGTTGGTCAATTCAAAGGAAAACCGGCCATCAGCGGTCGTTTCTCCCGGACCAATCCCTAACGCTTCTTGAATGGACTCAATAATCATCCCTGCGTTCTGCAAAAAGCAAGGTACACCCTTGCATATTCTGATAACATGCTTACCCAGAGGCTGAGTAGATAGAAATGAATAAAAGGTCGTCACACCGTATACGTCACCCACGGACAAAGCCAAGGATTCGGCGATGCCGGCCATGGCCTCTTCGGATATATAGCCTGACTTTCTCTGCTCCTCCTTGATCATCCCCAACAGGGATTCGCGCGCTCTCTCCGATAGAGCACCCGGCTGATTCTTCTCCATAATTATGCCACCCCCTTACTTGGCTTAGTCAATGCACTGGTCGGGCAGTAGTCAATGCAGATGCCGCAGTCCCGACATTCCTCCTTGTCCAGGGGGACGTCACAATCCACCACCACCTTTGACTTGAACCCCCGGTAGGCCATACTGAAGACATTCTTCTTGGCAATCTCGATACAGGCCCTCACACAACGCCTGCACAGAATACATCGTGACATGTCCCGTTGCACATAGGGGCTTATCTCCTCTATGGGATAGGCACGTCGTTGCCTCACCTGAAATCTGGGTGGGCCTGCCTCTAACTCGGCTGCAAGCTTGTGCAGTTCACAATCCTTTGCACATTCATCGGTCACGCAGGGTCCCGTGTGACCGGCTAACAAGAGCTCCACAACGGCTTTACGTGCAGCCAAGACCTTCGGTGAACGGGTATGTATGACCATACCATCAGCGATAGGCGTGTGGCAGGAGGCTACTAATCTCGGTGATCCCTCCACCTCAACCACACAGATCCGGCAGTTTCCGTCCGGGGTTAAATCCGGGCTATGACAGAGCGTCGGGATATTAATGCCAATCTTTTCCGCGGTCTCAAGGATCGTCATCCCTTTATGACCACTGACCTCAGTACCATCCAATACTGCCTTGAAATCGCTCATTTTAGTCACCGCCTAAAGAAAATTTATGAATTGGGGTATCTACTTAAGTCAAATCGCTACTACATCAGTAATTTCGACAAAATTCTTGCGATAAGGAGCCTATCCTATTGATTTGTTATGAATAACGTTAATCCTGGGATCAAAAACCATATGCCTCATAAGCCTTAACTTATTGAGTCTAAGCGCTTTTCAATTTCACAAGGTTGCGTGTCCTATCCCTACATCTTGGGATCACTGGAGTCAAGTAGACACCCCAATTCTAATGTTTGAAGAAAAAGCCTGATCTTGAAACGGCCAATATTTAATAGGCCTACCGATATTCAACTTTTCTTAATGTTCTTAATAAGGCCTTTTTCCCAAGTCTCCATGGCGAAACAGAGATGTATTAAGGCTTCCTTTGATGCCCTTTCAGCGTCATGGTCTCTAACCGCTTTAAACACATTCTCATGCTGGACTAGCAATTTTTTCCGTATGTCTTTCTTTCTAAAAATATCACCATAAGCGATACGAAGCTCTTCTTGCAATAAATCGTATAAGGTTTGCATCACGTGAATATACGCCACGTTGTGCGTCGCCGCTACGATAGCAGAATGAAAATCAAAATCAGACTTGGCGCCTAAACGACTCCTCTTGAGATCCTCCTTCATTTCTTTCAAGAGTTTCTCAAGCAGCTCGATTTCTTCACTCGTTGCCCGTTGAGCGGCCAATGAGGCAGAGCCTATTTCCAGGTATTTCCTGATCTCGAACACTTTTTTAAAATTGGCGAGAGACTTCTTGGCAAATGAAACCAATGGATCATGTATGGATCGGGTGGTAATGGGACGCACACAGGTCCGGTTCCCCTGCTGAATCTCTAACAGCCCCATACCTTGCAGGGCATTTAAGGCTTCCCTTAGGGAAACTCTGCTGACACATAATGATTTCGCCAGTTCCCTTTCTGGTGGAAGAGCTTCGCCCGGTTTCAGATTACCCTTGAATATCAAGGCCTTGATCTGTTCTACGATCTCCTTGGATATCCTCTTGGGTTTAATTGGGGAGTATAGGTCTGCCATATCTGTTCGCATCGAGTTATCTATTGGTCTTACCACTAACCATCTCAAAAAATCTTGTATAAAAAAAAATATCCATTGTCAATAAAAAAAGTGCGATGTTTCTCTGATGCAGAAGATCACTTTTCGTTCTTTGAAGGAACCCCCATTAAGCGTGAAATCCTTGATTCGGACGCATTGCCGGGCGCTAATCACAACGGATTCATTAGGAAGGCGTTTCGGCGGCAACTCAGATTTTTGTTCAATGGCATCAAGGCAATCCGAAAGCCCTTTCAAGGGCATGCGTCTCTGTGGGCCGGTGACTGAATCAAATGCAAAGTGTATCGTTTGAAATGACTTAATGCCTTGTTTTTACATATTTTTCAGACCCAATGTTTTTTGGATGTTATAGACATCCGCACCCGAGGTAGAAAGTCAAACTTCACCAAACAGGAAAGGCGTTTTTGCCGGGATACGCAGACAACAAAGGATCTCAAACCAAGGAGATCGCGGCTGGATGAAAACTTGGAGGCGCCAACTCCGTATTTTCATACCTGATTTTATTTGATGGGGCGTTAGAGAATGAGATTCGGGATTAAAATGCATACTCGCGGGGTATAACCCGGGAGTATGCATTTTTTTGTCAGAAAGGCAAAATAGTCCTTGACAAGAAAATAGATTGAACATAGTAAGTGGTAAGTTCACTATACCTCTAACGCGTTGTTGTCTTGTCCTTAATCTTTCAAGAATGGCCTTTGAGATGGCGGTTTGGTGCCGCCCCTGATAAGCGTTGCTCATAACGCCATTATCCTTGGGAAGAAAGGAGGTGGTCATTTTATTCAAGTAGTCGCTTCAAGTGGTATCTTCACGGGAAAGGATTATAAATCATAACAAAATCGGAGGTTTTATTATGGGAAAAATCAGCTTTAAGAGTTTGCCTGTCCTTTTGTTACTCACGGTTCTTACCTTTTGTTTTGTCCTCGTTACACCCGTCTTGGCCAAGCAAAAGGTCGTGGGCGTGTCCAACCTCTGGCTAGGGAACGACTGGAATGCCCGGTGTAACCAGACCATCATTGATTACCTGGAAAAGAAGGGCTGCAAGGTGATCGTTACGAACGCCGGAGGGAACACATCTCAACAAAAAGCCGATGTTGAGAATTTTATTTCCATGAAAGTTAATGGAATCATCATCAAAGGCGGGGAAGGTGACGCCTTCCTGGATGTCTCTAAAAAAGCCTGGGATGCCAACATCCCTGTGGTCACGGTGATCATGTTTCTGCCCTATGCCGTTCATAACTCCGTTGAAGACAGCTGGCAAGGCGCCACGAACCTGGCCGTGTGGCTGGTCAATCAGATGCATGGTTCCGGGAAATACATCGGTATGGATGCAGCCGGATGGCACACCCTCGAGGCCCGAAAGAGGGCCTATGGGGAGGTCTTGAGATGGTTTCCGGCTATCAAGATGATCGGCGAATATCATGAGGTAAATCCGGCCGATCCGGTCAACAATGCCTATAAGATCACCAAAGCGACCCTTCGGGCCCATCCTGACCTGAAAGGCGTGACCACCACCTGGGGGCTGCCCGCCGTGGGGGCCATCAAGGCCATCAAGGAAATGAAGAAAGAAAAACAGGTCTCCGTGATCAGCATCGACCAGGAAGCGGCACTTCTGGCCCAGATGCACAAGCCCGGTTGCCCGGCCACAGCCGTTGTGGGCATTGAGCCTATCGTTCAGGGAACGGCCGCTGCCAAGGCCCTGGAAGCCGCCATGGGATTCAAGACGGTGAAGGAAGCCAAGGCAAATCTCCCGACGCTTTCCGTGATCGGTGTTTCCTATGTGGCCACCAAAGATGTTGATGAGTTTAAGGTGAAGAAGATCTACAAAAGCGTAGATGCTTGCTGGGACGGCAATTTTTCGGGTACAAAACTGAAAAAACCCTGGTAATGGATTGATTTTCTCACACGGGTCCCCCATTACATGGACCCGTGTGATGGTTACCACCAACACAGTATGGAGATGAGATGAACAGGCCAATGGGTGATCAAGATAATATCGTGATCAAGGCCGAAGGAATTTCCAAATCTTTTCCCGGTGTCCAGGCCTTAAAAGAGTTTGACTTTGAGGTCGAACGGGGAGAAGTTCATGCCCTTTGCGGAGAGAACGGTGCGGGGAAGTCCACGCTCATGAAGATTATTGTCCGGGATTATATCGAGGATGAGGGGAATATTTTCATCGACGGCCATAACGTGAAAGACCTGGGGATACGGGGTGTCCAAGAGTTGGGCCTGAGCATCATTCATCAGGATTTGAATCTGATCCCCATGTTAACGGTGGCACAAAACATCTGTTTGGGGAGAGAACCGGTCACACGATTTGGAACCATCCACTGGAAGGCCATGCGTTTAAAAGCGGTGGAATTCCTCGCCGAAGTCACCTCGGAGATTGACGTAGAGGACCGGGTGGAGGACCTCAGCATTCCCGAGCAGGAACTGGTGGCCATCGCCAGGTCCCTTGTGACTTCACCCCGCATTCTGATTCTGGATGAACCCACGGCCCGGTTGGATCATAAGACATCCGACGAGTTTTTCTCATTCCTGGAGAGGGCCAAACAGAAAGGTCTGACCGTTGTTTACATTTCGCACCGGCTGGAAGAGATCTATCGGGTCTGCGATCGGGTCACGGTCCTACGGGACGGGAGCAAAATCATCACCGCGCGGATCGATGACCTTCCCCAGACCGAGCTGGTCAAATATATGCTGGGCAGGGAGATCACCCAGCAGGTACCCAAGGAGCGCGTGCCCATCGGTAAGGCCAAGCTATCGGTCAGGGACCTTTTCCCCAAGGAGAAGGGGGAAAACATCCATTTCGACCTGAAATCAGGTGAAATCCTGGGGATTGTTGGAAGTATCGGGGCCGGAAAGAGTGAGGTGGCTCGAGCCATATTCGGTGCGGACCCCAAGCAAAGGGGCGCCATCAGCATTGCCGGCAAGGAGGTGAAGATCAATACGCCTCAAGATGCCATTAGTCAAGGCCTGGCCTTAATCCCGGAAGAGAGAAGAGACCAAGGTCTGGTGGGAAACGAATCGTTGAGAAAAAACATGACCATGGCCGCCTTGAAAAAGAAATTCTGTGTGGGCCCTTCTTGGATCAAACAGAATCAGGAGATCCGGGCTGTCAAGGAATATATCAGGGCCCTCGCCATCGCTACCCCCTCCACCGAGCAGGAAGTCCAGTTCCTCAGCGGCGGCACCCAGCAGAAAGTGGTGGTGGGAAAATGGCTGATGAGCGATTCGAGCATCTATATCTTTGACGAGCCGACCAAAGGGATCGATGTGGGCGGCAAGTATGACATTTATAAACTGATCGTTGATCTTGCTCGACAGGGGGCCGGCATCATTTTTATTTCCAACGAGCTTACGGAGGTGCTGTCTTTGTGTGATCGCATCCTTGTGATGTTTAATGGTCAAATCATCAAGGAGCTTGAAACAGAGGCAATCAACCGGGAGGAACTGCTATTTTACGTCATGGGTGGGAGAGACTATGCAGAAACAGCCAATAACGCCTAAGGACATCATTAACAATTACGGGGCGACGTTCGCATTCATCGTCGCGATTGTCTTTTTTTCCTTCGTATCCCGGGGGTTTTTCAGTGGGCAGAATCTCCAGAACATTCTTGTGCAATCCACTTCCTTAGGGATCTGCGCCTTTGGATTGACCTTTGTTCTCATCGCCGGTGAGATTGATCTCTCCTACGGTGGGGTCATCGGCCTGGTTGGCGCCGTGCTTGCGGGAATGCTGAAGGAGGGACACTCCATAGGTATGGTGACGCTGGTCTGTTTGGCCATTGGATTGGGAACGGGCCTGCTCAATGCAATCCTGATCGTGGTGCTGAACCTGCCCTCCTTTCTGGCCAGCGTGGCGGTCATGTTTATCTGCATGGGCGCGGAAAGGATTTACAACCAGGGAATCACTACCTGGATCAGGGATCCGGAGGTGGTTTCCATCGTACAATCCCAGGTCGGGCCGGTGCCGGCAGGGGTGCTCTATCTCTTTATCTTATTTGTCATCTGCTGGTTTTTGCTGACACAAACACGGGTTGGGCAATACATACAGGCCTTGGGAGAGAATATCAACGCTGTCACGGAGGTAGGGGTTCGGGCTAAACTTCTGAAATTTATGGTTTTTGTGGTTGCCGGGCTCATTTTTGCCTTTGCCGGCTACATCGAAACCCTGCGTATTGGCGGAGCGGTCATGTACGCGGGTAAGCAGATCCTGCTTTTCGTGCTTGCGGCCTGTTTTCTGGGGACGGCAACCTTCAAGGCGGGAAAGGCTAATTTTCCGGGAACCCTCATCGGCGCCTTCTTTCTCTACACCCTTTTGAGCGGGTTTACCGGACTGGGCATGAAGTTCTACCTGGTCCCTGTGGCTCAGGGTCTTGTCCTCATCATATCCGTCGCCATCTCATCTGTAAGGAGGGGAAAAATTGAGCAGGTCCAATTCTAGCGCAGCATCGTTGGGTCATCGAGACAACGGGGAGATTGACTCGGGCCCTCAAAAAGGCAGCAGCGCCCTTATTCGGTACGGCATTTTCATCATATTCGGTCTTTTTTATGTGATCGTCACTATCCTTCGTCCCTCGTTTCTCAGCCTGGGAAATCTCTATGACATTTTCACTGAAACAAGCATCATATCCTTTGTGTCCTTTGGCGAGGCCATCGTTATTGCGGCGGGGGGCTTAGATCTGTCCGTAGGGAACATGGCCGGCGCCGCTGCTATGCTCACCTGCCATCTCATGAGCAACCTGGGCTATGACATGGGAATCAGCCTGGCCGCCGGGGTGGGCATAGCCACCTTGATCGGTCTGGGCAACGGCCTCATGGTCACCCGTCTCCATATGAATTCCTTGATTGCAACCCTTGGAACCATGTTTGTCTTGGTCGGGTTTCTCTACGGCCTGACCGGGGGGGTGAGCGTCCATATCGTCCCGGAAAATTTCGAGTATTTGGGGAACGGTGCCTTTTTGAACATACCGATTCCCATTTATATCATGGCCGTGGTTTTTGTCCTGGCCTATCTCTTTATGGAAAAAACCAGCTACGGCCGAAACATAACGATGATCGGGGGCAACATTGAGGCGTGCAGACTGTCGGGGGTGAACATCAAGAAACTGACGCTACTGACCTTCATAATTTGTGGTTTTCTGAGCTCCTTCAGCGGGATACTGCTGGCAGCCCGCCAGGCCGTCGGAAATGTGGATTTGGGAGAACGTTTTCTACTAGAGGCGTTCATCGCGGCCATGTTAGGGACAGTGATATTCAACGGGAAAAATATCATTACAGGGACCCTGTTGGGGGCCATCTTCCTCATTAGCCTGCTCAACGGTCTGACCCTGCTGGGGGCTGGTCCGCAATGGATGTATCTTGCCCAGGGTGCCCTTTTGCTGGTGGCAATCATGGCCAACTACTATTCAAAACGGTCTATGCTGAAGCTACCTGGAAAAAAATAGAATGAATGTAACCTTGAATCCCGCTTACAACGGGAAACTTGTAAGCGCTAACAAAAAAGAGAAATTGGGAGGACAGAAATCTTGACTAAAACACCATGGAAAACAGACAATTGGTTTGTCAGCCCCTGGAACTACCTCGATGAGGTCAGAAAAAATTTTATTATCCCCGAGAAGGTAAAGATCCATGATGTTACCCTTCGGGACGGAGAACAGCAGGCAGGGATTATCTTTACCAAGGATGACAAAATCCGGATTGCCGAGAAGCTTTCAGAGGTGGGCATCCATCGTATCGAAACCGGGATGCCTGCTGTATCGCCGCGGGATGAGGAGGCGATCCGGGAAATCGTTAAAAGGGGTTTGGAATCTGAAATCTTCTGCTTTTGCAGGTGCATGGTGCAGGATGTGCAGCTCGCGGCGGACTGTGGCGTAGACGGTATCGTCATCGAAATCCCTTCCAGCAAGCACCTCCTTGAGAAAGGGTACAAGTGGCCCATGGAAAAGGCAATAGAACTCTCCATCAAGGCCACGGCATTTGCCAGGGAGCAGGGTCTTTACACGGTGTTTTTCACCATTGACGCCACGAGATCCGACATGAACTGGCTGCTCAATCTGGTGGAAAAGGTGGCCGACGAGGGCCATATGGATGCGTTTACCCTGGTGGACACCTTTGGCGTCCTCAATCCCCAGGCCGCAACCTACTTTACAAAAAAGGTGAAGGAGAGGATATCCAAGCCCCTGGAGATCCACTTTCATTCCGACTTTGGTCTGGGCGTGGCTAATACCATCAATGCCCTTCTAGCGGGTGGAGAAGTGATCCATACTACGGTCCTCGGTATCGGGGAGCGTGCGGGTAATACGCCCATGGAAGAGACGGTCATGGCCCTCCTGACCATGTACGGGATCGATGTGGGGATTGATTTTTCCAAAATGAATGAGCTTTCGCAGTTGGTCCGTGAGCTTTCCGGAACCGAGGTTCCCTCCTCCAGGCCCTTCATTGGGGATGGTGCCTACAGTATTGAATCCGGGATCGTCACCGGATGGTTTCGAAACGCATACGACGATCAACCCACCATCTTGTATCCGGTGAATCCGGCCTTCGTGGGTCGTGAAGCCCCGAAAATTCTCATGGGGAAAAAGAGCGGGCTGGATAATATCTGGGTATGGTGTGACAAATTAGGGCTGGAACTGGACGAAGATGAAGCCCTCGAGGTCCTTGCAGAGGTGAAGCTCAGATCTCACGATTTAAAAAGAGTCCTCAGCGAAGGGGAGTTCATGGAGATTGCTGAGAAAGTGAGAGGCAATGGTTGAGCCGTAACCAGGGTGTCAAGAATCGGCTGGGTATCCCCACCAGGGACATAAAGAACACGACGAGATTCGATTTCTTTGAATGCTTCGTGTTCTTTGTTGTTTTGGGAGAATGACCGGGTTTGCCCCCTTTAACAGGCTGGTATGTGCATACTTATTGGACAAAGGGGAATGATTGAGCTATGTGCACAATCTTTGTGAGGAAAAAATGAACCGTTGAGTTCGGATGTCTGGGTCGTCTGCCCGGTGGGATACCCATCTTCGTGGCTGGCACCGGCATATTGGAGTGAATCATGGACACAACGATCAAACAAGCCCTAAGGGAGATTGTGGATGCGGAGAATTTTACAGACTCCCTGATCGACCTCATCGCCTACTCAAAAGATGCTTCAGAGCATCGACACAGACCTGATGCAGCCGTGTGGCCGGTCAATACCGAACAAATCTCAGCTATCATGAAACTGGCAAACCGAGAAATGTTTCCGGTCGTTCCAAGGGGGGCCGGGACTTCTCTGGCTGGGTTGGCTGTACCGGAAAAGGGCGGCCTCATCCTTGATCTGGGTCGTATGGACAAAATCATCGACATCAATATTGAAGACCGCCTGGCCGTGGTCCAGCCAGGGGTCGTCTACGCCGACCTGGACCGGGCGCTCTCCCCTCACGGGTTCTTTTTTCCACCAGACCCGGCAAGTGGCTCGGTCTGTACCTTAGGGGGTAACGTTGCTACAAATGCCGGCGGCATCAAGGGGGCTAAATACGGCACGACAAAGGACTATGTCCTTGCATTGGAGGTGGTCCTGCCGGATGGTCGAATCCTGCATACAGGCTCCAAGTGCATGAAGAGCGTTTCCGGTTATGATTTGACGCGACTCTTCGTTGGTTCCGAGGGGACCTTGGGGGTGGTCACCGAGATAATCTTCAAGATCAATCCCGTGCCACCGCTTGTTTCTACTTCGATGGCCAATTTTGAAACCTTGGAGGACGCCGGCCGGGCAGTGAGCGAAATTATGCACTCGGGCATTATTCCCAGCGCCCTGGAGGTGGTCGATCAACAGAGCCTGATAGCTATCAATCAAAACACCGATCTCAACCTGCCGGAGGTGGAAGCCATGCTGGTGGCCGAAACCGACGGCTACACCAGAGAAGAAACCGAGTTTCAAATGAAAAAGATTATTGAAATCTTCAAGAAAAACAATGCCACCACGACCCGGCAGGCTGACTCGAAGGAAGAGGTGGAAGCCCTGTGGACCGCTCGGAAATCGGCTTATGGAGTCTTGGCCCGCATCAACAATAACCTGATTGTAGAGGATTTGGCTGTGCCCATGTCTAAGGTCCCGGACATGCTATGGTCAATCTCCGAGCTTGCCAAGAAACATAATCTCCTAATTCCAACCGTTGGACATGCCGGCGACGGCAACCTCCATCCTGTGATCTGTTTCGACGGGACCAATCCTGATGAGGTCAAGCGAGTCGAAGAGACATCTGCCGAACTGTTTGAGAAGGTCATTGAACTGGGCGGGACCCTGACAGGTGAGCATGGAATCGGATTAGCCAAAATACCGTTCATGGGCTTAGAGCACGACCGGGTGAGTATGGATGTTATGCGTTCAATAAAGCAGGCTTTTGACCCTAATAACATTCTCAATCCCGGAAAGATGGGTCTGGAGGAATGAATGAAAGAGAAGTATAATTTTGAAACACAATTCCGCGATCAGGTTCTCAGGTGCTCAAGCTGCGGGTTTTGTAGGGCCGTCTGTCCGGTGTTCGGGATCACCAAACGCCCGGCACTTAATGCCCGGGGAAAGATGTTGATTCTCAAAGAGGTCATGGACGGAAACATTGAACTGAATGACGAACTGACAGAAACTCTATTCCAATGCACGACCTGCGCCAGCTGTACGGATCAGTGCCCTTCAGGCGTAGACCCACCGGAGATCATCAAAGAGGCGAGGAAAGACATGGTTCAAAGGGGAACCTGTCATCCGGCCTTTGAGGGGATGAACCGGGTTTTGCAGGAACATACCAATATCTACGGGGAAGACGAACCTGAGGATTTTGAAAGAGAGCGAAACAAAAAGGCGGAGTATGTTTTCTTTATCGGATGCGTGGGTTCCTATCGAGAAGACAGAGCCACCATGGCGACCCTAAGTATTCTGGATTATCTGAAGGTCGACTATACCCTCATCGATGAAGTCTGTTGCAGCGGCGCACTGGAAGACGTGGGATTCCAGATCAATCAAACACTTGCGCAGAAGAATATGGATCTCATTCTTGCCACAAGAGCCAGGACGGTGATTACCGGATGCCCCTACTGTTCAAGGACCTTCAATAACAAACCCCAATACAGCGCTCTGAAAGATGCAGGGGTGAAAATCATCCACGTGAGCCAGTTTCTGAAGGATTTTGATCTCGGCGTCAAAACGGACAAGGTGGTCACCTACCATGACCCGTGCGACCTGGGAAGACATTGCGGCATTTATGAAGAGCCGCGGCAGATCATTCGGAAGATCGCTCCAAATTTTGTGGAGCTGCGCCATAACCGGGCCAATGCCCTCTGTTGCGGAGCCGGGGGCGGCGTACGGGGGGCATTTGCCAAGAATTCCATTGCCATGGCACGCAGACGCCTTGAGGAAGTGGAAGAAGTCGGGGCGGAAGTGTTGCTGACAGAATGCAACTCCTGCGTACACAATCTCAATAACGCCAAACTGAGAGCACAGAAATTCAAGATCTTTACAACAACACAGTTCCTGAACCAGCTCCTTGAAGAAGCGGGATAGGAGTCTGATAGAGAATGGATCGGGAGGAGACTATATGGATTCTGGTACCGGCACTGAGTTAAAACTGCCCAAAATGCGGATGGTTCGGCAGCGGTTTGACAGTTCTCCTGCGGTGGATGTATTGGTTGAAATAGACCGGGAATGGTCCCGAGTCAAAGATCGTTTGGATCTATCCCCGGGTTCGAAGGTGGCCATAGGGGTGGGCAGTCGGGGAATCTCCAATCTGACCGTGGTTGTCCGGGCTATTGCGACCAGGCTGAAAGAGGCCGGTTATTATCCTTTTGTTACACCTGCCATGGGTTCACATGGCGGGGCCACGGCCGAGGGCCAGACAGAGGTGCTGCGTCTTCGAGGAATCACTGAAGAGAGTGTGGGGGTCCCGGTAAGGGCCACCATGGACGTAACACCCATGGGAGAGGTGAACGGCATCCCTTTATTCCTTGACCGGCTGGCCCACGAGGCTGATGGGATCGTGCTTATCAACAGGGTCAAACCCCACACCAACTTCATCGGTCCCACAGAGAGTGGTCTCATCAAGATGATGGCCATCGGTCTGGGCAACCAGATCGGAGCCGAACACTATCATCGCCTTTCGGTCGTTCGATCTCAATATGAGATCATCAGCTCCGCAGGCAAGGCATTGCTGGAAAAGAGCCCGGTGCTGTTTGGGGTTTGCCTGCTTGAAAATCACGCCCACGAAACGGCACAGATAAAGATGGCCCTTGCCCATGAAATCGAGTCCGTTGAAAGCGAGCTTCTCAAGACCGCACGAACGTGGTTGCCCACCCTCCCCGTTGATGAAATCGACCTGCTTATCATAGACGAAATGGGGAAAGACATTAGCGGTGAAGGGATTGATCCATGTGTGGTGGGACGTGATGTATGTGCTTACGGGGCAGAGCGCCCATGGCCGAAAATAACCCGGATTTTCGTCGGGGATTTGACAGATGGAAGTGAAGGCAGTGCGCTGGGCATCGGTCAGGCGGACTTTACAACAAAACGCCTGATAGACAAAATGGACTTTCAGGTGACTCTCGTGAACTGCCTGACGTCCTGCTGCCCTGAATCAGGAAAAATCCCCCTGACTTTCCCGACGGATCGGGAGGCCATCATTGCTGCACTGAAAACATTGCGGCCGTATAATCTGGAAGACATCCGGATCGTCCACATCAAAAACACCCTGGAATTAACGACCCTGATGGTATCGATGGGTTGCCTTGATTACCTTGAAAGGAAACCCGATCAAATCATTGGTGATGAAGACATGGAACTGGAATTTGACAGCTCCGGTGATCTGATTTCCCGGGTAGGCAACGTTAAAGGATAGACCGTATTTTAGTCCCGCCCTGCGGTATTGGACGTGTTCGTCGGCAATTCGGCAGATTGCGGGTTTAGATAAAAATTGAAGGATTGAATAAGAGGGAAGAATGGGAAATGAGCAAATTGTCAAAGAACTTGTAGAAAAGGCCTATGAATTGGGGTTTGAATACGAAAAGACCTATCGTGGGTGTTCCCAGTGTGCCATGGCAGCCATCTATGACACCTTGAACATGAACGACGATGGAGTGTTCAAGGCGGCCACGGGGTTTGCAGGGGGTGGCGGTCTGACCGGGATCAGTGTTTGCGGGGGATATGCGGCCGGTGTTTTGGCGATCGGCATGCTTCTGGGCCGGGAACGTTCGAATTTTGAAGATCCCGAGAGGATTCGGTTCAAGAATTTCACACTTGTGAGGAAATTTACCCAGGAATATACCCGCGAACTGGGGTCAATTATTTGCAGGGATATCCAGATGCTCAAATTCGGACGGCCTTATTACATTGCCGATGGGGATGACTTTGCCAAGTTCGAAGAGGCCGGTGGGCATCAAGACAAATGTACGGATGTGGTGGGCACGGCAGCCCGGGTTGCAGTGCAATTCATTTTGGACGAGGGACTGGTCACTTTACCACTATCCGGGCCTTTCAAATAGCCCTTAGCGATGCCTCTGTTCCCGAAGATCGATACGCCCTTGAGACCGCCTTTCCGGGAATAACGAAAACGGATGATTCTATGATCCGAACGAGATTTTCAATTGCCTAAAGGCGGCAGATGCCTATGGGCGGCGATTTGGATAGGTCGACCAAAAACAACACGTCAAAGCCCCCCTCACTTGAGCGGGGGCTTTTTGCGTCTAAAGCCACGGAGGCAGAGAACCCATCAAGGAAAGGCCGGCAGGATACTCTGAATTAGATCACGCTTTTCTCTTTTCGACATTACGACTGAGCAATGGCCTTTGAACTCAAGATCCGGCGAATGAGGAGCTCCATGCAGTAACGGGTATTCCGCGCGCTGAACATGGTGGCTTCACCAACATAATATCTGTCAAAAAGAAATTCTTTTGCCTTTTCAATTTTCTCTGGAGATTGGCAATTTTTGGCAACATAATCATAAACCCATTTGACCTCAGCCCTTGATTTATCAATAAAGCGCATAGCATCTTCCCCGGTATATGCTCCACAGTGACCCGGGCAGATCCAGGCAGGTTTCAATTCACTAAGGTATTCAAAAGTCTCCAAGAAATCATCGTAGTCCACATAGAAATTTGGCACGAATCTGTCAGGCGGTAAATAGAAACCGAGATAGTCCGAGCAGAAGAGAATCTTGTTTTCTGGCTGCCAAAGGGCTATCCCTCCCTTGCAGTGTCCCGGCGCATCTAATACTTCAAGTGGGTTCCCACTGAAATCCAAAATTTGGCCCGGTCTTATGGTTTCATTGACAAGACCCTCTAAAGAAATCTTGTGAGCGCCGGAACTATCTACAACGCCCAGTTTCACTAAGCGTCTCAGTATATCCAAATCGTCTCGCAAGAAAATCTGCCTGACATTTTCTTTGGCCAGTAGCCGTTCCGTCACCGGCCCTGTCTTCACTTTAAGCCAGGGCATCATTCTTTTTAGAGCCGGTGCACCGGTGATGTGATCAGCATGTGCGTGGGTCAGGAGCAGGTTCCGTATCCTTGAGGTATCCATGTCAAGAGACCTGATTTGACTTATGATCTGCCCGGCTGTTGAGGATATGCCAGATTCTATCAGTGTATGCGAATGCCTTCCCCGGATCAAGTATATTGAGAAGTAGTGATTTCCGAGAAGCATAACATTCTTGGTCAGCCTTTGCGGATATTTCATTTGGACCCCATTTTGTGTGATGAAAAAATACCGATATCACAGGATAGCCCATTATTTGCACAACCTGATGGATGTCAAGCTCTTTCGGCAGGCTTTCGATTGGTATTGCTGACGCCGTTCAATAGTGAGAAGCGAAATGGAGCGAGGGCAAAAGGATGAATCGGATTACTAAAAAACGCTTCAAGCACCGTAAGGACCTTATCTGCATACGAACGAAAGAGTTGACTATGAATATCCAAGGGCATATCATTTCGAAAAAATTGAGACTCCGGATCAGGAGGAATTCCACACGGACCCGACCGATGCTGTCCATTCTAATTTATGGCCGGGAAACGAAACAACCCCGGCCATTTGACAGGCTGTTTATATGCTACGCCGCAGGATATTGTATATTGCTGTTAGTTTTGTTTGCATTGGCGCAACGCTTTTTCTTGAATGGCGCACTACACCCTCTCCATCGACGAGAAGGATACACCTTGAGGCGTTTCGCTACGGGACCTCGCCAGCTATCATTAGGGCGAACCGCGGAGACCAGCTTATACTGACGTTTTCAACCCGCGACACAGGCCATAGTTTTTTTCTCCAAGATTACCGGATCGACGCAAAAATCACTCCTGCCAGCGAGACGGTTGAGGTTCGTGACCCATTGCAGCCCACCGAACCGCCTTCTTATGTCCGAGAAATAAATCTCAAAGCCGGTCTAACCGGTCTTTGGGGAAGCCTGGTATCGATTTCAAGGTTCCGATGCCATGTCTATTGCGGTCCAATGCATGGGTTCGAGCAGGGGGATTTGGTTGTTCGTCCCAACTGGCTGCTGGCAGGAAGCATGGGGCTTCTGTTGGCTATCGTCATCATAGGCTGGTTGCGGGTCAAAGGAGAAACGCATGAGATGAAAACCATTTCACAACCGCCCATAGATCTGAATAAACGATTTGTTCTGCTCGATAGGCTGCTCAAATGGAGGCCACTCCAATTTACCTGTACCCTTCCGCTGCTGGCCGGTCTTACGGTGATGGTACTGGCCGGTCTTTTCGGTACAAAAGTGGGCGGCCGCAATGTGGCGGTTATGCTCACCTGGATCGTGTGGATATCGATGCTCGTGCTTTTCCTGGTTCCTCTGGGGGGAAGGATTTGGTGCATGATTTGCCCTTTGCCGGTCCTGGGTGAATATCTGCAGCGAGGTGCGACTACCGAAGTGCGGGCAGGAAAGCGAGGGCGTTTCGGAAATCGTTTTTTCGGGTTGGGCAGACACTGGCCCCGGGCCTTAAGTGGTCCATGGTTACGGCTGTTTTTTTTCTTAGGCCTTGGCACATTAAGTGCTTCCCTGGCCGGCCAGCCCAAGTGGACTGCAATTACGCTAATGATAATGGTAGTAGCAGGAATATTTATGTCCCTGGTGTGGGAACTTCGCTCCTTTTGCAGATATGTCTGCCCAGTGGCCGCGTTCATTTCGGTATACAGCACAATAGGCCGGCTTATGGTTCGAAAGAGAGATCCTGAAGTCTGCAGGAACTGCAAGGATAAGCCGTGTTTCAAGGGAAACGCAACAGGTTGGGCCTGTCCCTACGGTCTGATGGTTGCCCGAATCGATCGAAACGCTGACTGCGGTATGTGTACCGAGTGCTTCAAGAGTTGTCCGAGCAATAATGTCTCTCTCGCCTGGCGCAGAGGGCCTTGGATAGAGCATTTCAGATCTTATGGTGAGGCGTGGCAGGCCATTGTTTTGTTGGTTTTGGCCATTGCTTACTCTCTTACCGTGCATTCGCCCTGGCCGGTTATGCGCGATATGGTGAATATCGTCGACAAGACGTCCCTGCCTGAATTTGGACTCTTTTTTGCCACTCTTTGTGCTGTAGCCTCAGGTTTTGTCCCCTTGGTTTTATGGCTGGTGTGTGGACTGGGGCTGTGGCTTTCGGAAGGTACTCCAAAGGCAGGCAACAGGGGCGGTACAAACGGGAGTGGTTCTCAAAACAGACTTTTCAATGCATCGGTAGGGAGAATATTCAAGAGAACTTTGCCAGCCCTGTTACCCCTCGGCCTGGCTCTATGGGCCCTTTTCTTTGTTGAAACCATTATGGCAAATATGACCTTTATTCTACTCAGCTTTTCAGATCCATTCGGCTGGGGTTGGGACCTGTTCGGGACAGCAGGGATGCCGTGGATTCAGATCTGGCCAAGCGGAATCCCATGGATACAGGTTGGATTGATTTTGGCCGGTGTGACTCTCAGCTTGAAAAAGGGATATCGACTGTGGGATAATGAAACAGAGGAAAAAAAGAATGTTTTAAGAGGCTTTGCCCCAACGGCTGTCTTTCTGTTAATACTGGCTGGAGGCATGCTTATCTATCTTACTCGCTATTGACGGCTTCAGAAAAAATGATCCGGTTGTTCCTCCACCAAAGAATCAGCCTCTGGAATATTTGGAAAGCCCCTATGGGCAAAAGGGTCAAACCGGGAGATTTGAGAATACCTGAAACATGCGCATTTCAAAATCAACCATCGTATCTCTGTTAGCGTTATTGGCCATCCTTATCGGCATTCCATTGGCGCTCATCACCTACGAGGCTGGCCGAACCGGGCAGTCAGTGGGGGAATATCTCAGGAGGGCAATATCAAAAACTGGTACGGAAAGGCCTCTAAAGGTCACAAATGTTAATGTGCCAGGGGAAAAAATCGATTTCCTCGAGAGGATATCTATTGGTGATCCGGTGGGTGACTCCAAGCCCTGGATAACCCATCTGACAGTGGTGGATCTCGACCAGGACGGGTTAAAAGACATTGTCGTATGCGATGCCAAACGCAACCAGATATCCTGGATTCAACAGGACCCTAAAGGTACGTACCACGAAAAGAAAATTGGCTCCCAGGTGCGTGGGCCTGCACATGTCACCCCCTGCGACATTGACAAAGACGGAGATTTGGACCTTTTGATAGCGAAAATGGGGATGATATTTCCCAACAATGACAAGATCGGAGCTGTTGTCGTCTTAGAAAACAATGGCAACTGCCAGTTTATCAACCACGTGCTGATTGATAAAATAGCCCGCGTTACCGATATTCAACCCGGCGATTTAGATGGGGATGGTGACATTGATTTGGCGGTTGGCCAATTTGGCTACGACGATGGTGAAATGCGTTGGATGGAAAATAAGGGCAACTGGAAATTCGAGAGTCATCCTCTACTGAACCTCTCCGGGACGATTCATACCCCGGTGCGCGATATGGATGGGGATGGGGATCTGGATATCGTAGCCCTGGTTTCACAGGAATGGGAAGAGGTCTATGTCTTTGAAAATGACGGGCACGGACAATTCAAGACCCGTTTGATCTACGGTTCCACCAATGAGGACTTTGGAAGCAGCGGCATTTCTGTGGTGGATCTCGACCTTGATGGAGATCCTGACATCCTCTACACCAACGGCGATGCCTTTGACTATATACCTCCGGGCCCACGCCCATGGCACGGGGTCCAATGGCTCGAGAACAAAGGTGATCTGAAATTTCAGTATCATCGAATCGGCGACTTCCCCGGGGCCTACTTTGCCAACGCGGTGGATGTAGACAAGGACGGAGATCTGGACATCGGCGTGGTCAGTTCCTTTAATAAATGGGATGATCCAAAGACCCAATCCATGATCTGGTTTGAGAATAACGGCAAGATGGGTTTCACCCCACACGATCTGGCCTCAGACCCCACACATCTCCTCCTGCTGGATACCGCGGATATGGATGGGGATGGATGGGTTGATTTTGTGACCGGCGGCATGCACGCCTATCCGCCTTTCGATCGAATGAGCCGTGTTCTTTTGTGGCGTAACCGATGGCCGGAGCGAAAAGTGGTGAAGAACGAATAACCATTGTGCCGTCCCGGGGGAAAGAAGGGTGGAGAAGAAAGGCTTTTTGAAACGTACCTGGTTGCCGTCGTTTCTGGTGGTGTTGGCCCTCTTTATAGCAGGAGGAACCTGGTTCCTTATGGATCGGGCCAGGTACAACGCTGTCCTGGACAATCTCCCCAGTGCCCCCGACCTTTCTGGAAAAAACACAACGCTCACCCAGGAGATAGAAAAAGCCGACCGGGAAATCGGGCGTTCGCTGAACGTCGGAACAAGGGGCTCGGAACTGGGGCGCAAAATCGGTGAGCTGGGACACCTCTACCAGGCAAACCATTTGTACGACCAGGCCATCCTCTGCTATGAACTGGCCATGGAGGAGGAGCCTGAAAACCCCCATTGGCCTTACCTGTTGGCCTTTGTCCGCCAGGAAAGGGGGGAAAGCGAGTCGGTCCTCAACCTTCTGGAGAAGACCCTCTCCCTGGCCCCGGACTATTCCCCAGCTGTCCTGAGAATGGCGGATATCCATTTCAAGAACGGCGATATGGACCAGGCCAAGGTCCTCTATGAAAGGAGGCTGAAACTACGGCAAGGAGATCCGCACGCCCTGCTGGGGTTGGCCAGAATCGCCGTCAAGCATTCCCAATGGAAAACCGCGCGCACCCGCTTACAGGAATCCGTTCGATTGAACCCCGAGTTCGGGAACGCCCACCGTCTTCTGGCCTCGGTCCATGAGCATGATGGAGACGAGGAAAAAATGCGAGATTCCCTTGATCGAGCCTCAAAATGTACCCGTTTTCGTCCCGCCGCCGATCCTTGGATCGATGACCTAAACGGCCGCTGCTACGACGTGGACCAGCTTCTGGTCCTCGGCTCCAAAGCGATCACGGCCCTCGATATTGAAAAGGCCTCTTCGTTTTTTGGCCGTGCCAAAGCGCTGGAGCCGGGAAATCCGGAAGTACACCTGGCCCTGGGCCGGTTGTGCTTTATGGTGGGGCAAAGGGTGGAAGCACGTGGGTTCTTTGAAGAGGCCATCCGTTTGGATCCCAAGAGTGATGAGGCCTATTTTCAGTTGGGCGTCATTTTGAGGCGTGAGGGCAAGTTGAATGAAGCGAAACAGATGTTCTTAAGGGCATTGGATTTTCATCCGGACAACCCAAACGTACACAATAATCTGGGAGTAACCCTTTTAGAACAGCGAAAGTTCCGGGAAGCCGTCGAGGCCCTTAACAAGGCACTGGAGATTTATCCGGAACATATCAATGCCCGCTACAACCTCGGCCTGGCGTTGTGGAGCTTGGGAAAGACAGAACCTGCGGTTCAAGAGTATCGCAAAATACTGAGTGTAAAGCCGAATTGGGCCATTCCCGCGAACTCCATAGCCTGGATACTGGCCACGGACAGAAACAAGAAACTCAGAAATGGCGATGAGTCTGTACAATGGGCTTTGATCGCCTGCAAAAATGACGGGGGCAAAAATCCAGAATACCTTGATACCCTTGCAGCAGCCTATGCTGAGGCCGGCCGTTTCGAAGAGGCAGTCCGGACCGCCCGAAAAAGTCTCAACCTCGCTCGGTCGGCAGGGGATGCAGACCTGGCTGAAGAAGTGGAAAAGCGGCTACAGTTGTATAAAGCTAAGAAGGCGTTCATCGAGTAATCGCGGTTGTTCAGGAAGGTTGTATCTCCCAAAAGTTCTGTGGGTTGGGCTAATCCTTTCAAATCCAACCCAAATCAATTACCTTAAAACCTTTGAAAAAGTTTCCCGCTTATAGCGGAATTGAAGTTCAAGCCTTCGGCTTGTAGAGCCTAAGCCCCGATGAGGTGGCAGTGGATATCGAAGGAGTGGGGCGACTTGTCAATACCTGTTCAGTCATTGGTCATTAGTCATTGGGTACTGGATATTGGGGTATTTTTTATTTTTTCAATGGCATTGTTGACAAAGGGGTTTGCACTGTACCATTTTTTGCCACTTCGGGAACTTTGTTCACCGGACATTCAAAGTAGATGCAGCGCTTACATTCGTTCCGATAGATGCTGGCACCGAATCCGGATAGTGACAGCATGTATACGATCAGAAGACCAGGCTCTTTTAATAACCAATACAAAGGAAAAAGAAGCAGCACGGCCGGCGCACCAAAAGTAACGAACTTATCAACAACATTGAGTGCCCCGGGTCTTGGATTGAAAAACTTGGGAAGATTCCAGAAAAAAATACACTTGAGGGTTTTGTCTTCACGGGTATAGTGGGGACAACGGGTACAATAGAATTTCAAAATGAGAACGGTAATGCCCGTGGCAAGAACAATAAAGGTGATGGTCCAAAGGAAGGAGTGCTTGAAGATTGCGAGGATTGCCGTGAAGATTGGGACCGCTAAGAGGCAAGTGTAGAATAGAAAGTCCGTAAAACTGTACCGGGTTCTTAATTCATCCTGGGAATTCATCATGCCGCTCTCCTTTGCGCTTTTCTCCTTATTTCTTTCTTTTGTCTTTTAAATAAATTGCCTTTGAGGCGCCATCGCCAACAGCTCTTTCTTCGATTTGGAATAGCTTTGTTGCTGGTGCAAGTTCCCCCAACTTTTTGTAACCATAGTTTCGTGGATCAAACTCTGGCGCCTGCTTGGCTATATTACTACCTACGGATGCTAAATGAGCCCAACCACTATCGTCCGAAGATGCCTCAACAGCGTTTCTTAATAAATTAACGAGTTTCGTGTCTTTCTTAA
>Ga0222678_1000211_pt1 | contig 29550 bp, 27 predicted proteins | sample AntAcemetagen937_FD_179801 | JGI IMG/M metagenome (GOLD analysis project Ga0222678, IMG submission 179801) | Saline water microbial communities from Ace Lake, Antarctica - #937 | ecosystem: Environmental > Aquatic > Non-marine Saline and Alkaline > Saline | place: Antarctica: Ace Lake... | reverse complement strand
TCTTAGGAGCCGTATTTACCATCGCAAGGGCAGGGGGCCTGTTCCTGACCACTTGGGTGTTTCAATTTCTGTGGCAGATCCTGGTTATCCTGCTCGTGGTCCTTTTTCAATCGGAAATCCGGCAGGTCCTGGAAAAGGTAAATCCGCTCCAAAGATTCGGATTTCGCAGACGAAAAAAATCCGAAGAATGGATTGTAGAATTTGCAAAGGGGGTTTTTGCCCTTGCCGGGAAGAAAACAGGTGCCCTCATCATTATCGAACGGGCTGAAAGGGTCCGGGAGTATATGACTGAAGGACAAAAGCTTGAATCCGCACCTACCCCGGAAGTTTTGAAAAGCATTTTCCAGAAGGAATCGCCCCTTCATGACGGCGCCATTCTCATCAGACAGGGAGAAATCACGGAAGTGGCCTGTTATCTTCCCCTCACCCCGGCCGAAGGACTGCCAAAGGAGTGGGGAACCCGCCACCGCGCGGCCATAGGCCTTTCCGAACGCTGTGACGCCTGGGTTGTGGTGGTTTCCGAGGAACGCGGGGAGGTCTCAATGGCGAGGGAAGGCCAAATGATTCCTGTAGAGAACCCCCAGGGGTTTTACCAACTGATCCAGGAGGCCTTGACCGCCTCAGGTCCCGGAGACAAGACCTGGAAGGAAAAGATTCGCCATTTTCTGCTCAGCCATTGGCGCGCTAAACTGGTGACACTTTGCCTCGTCAGCCTTCTCTGGTTAATCCTGGCAGGGCAGCAGGACTTTGAAGTCACATTAAGGGTTCCCCTTAGAATTAAGGAGCTTCCTTCCCGTGTGAAAATCGTGGGACCTCTCAACACCAATATCCAGGTTACCCTCCGGGGTCTGCGTAGAGATGCCAGTATTCTGGATAAGGAGAATGTGGTTGCTGAAGTTGATCTCTCTAAGGCCCAACCGGGGAAGATGGACTTTGCCATTACCCGGAATGAAATAGGGTTGCCCGATGACCGGGTTCAAGTGGTGAACATCGATCCATCGAGAGTTGTATTCACCTTTAAGGAAATGCCGAAACATCAAGAACGTCAGCGATAGAACGGAAAAGGGATATGCGTTTTGCAATGGGAGGATTAGGAATGGCAAAGACTAACCTTTTCCCTTGATACCCCGGATGCGCAACGGGTCATTCTCATGGGAGATTTCAACCACTGGAACGAGAAGATCCATCCCATGAAAAGGGGGGATGACGGCGGGTGGAAAAAATACATCATGGTACCGCCGGGCAGGTACGAATACCGATTTCTCGTGGACGGCCAGTGGTGGAACGACCCAAACAATAGTCAGGTTTGCCCAAACTGCTTTGGCACCACAAACAACGTGCTGAAGGTCGACTGATGCCGTGTCATCTCAAAATATCTAGCGCCCCTCATCGGTGGGCGGGCGCAGTCTCGGCCCTTAAGAGGGACTTCTCTTGACTCAGCATAGCAGCTTATCCAGATTTATGGATATCACCGCTTTTCACATGTTATCCAGCTAAATAACTGGAAAACTTGGACCATTTTTCTCAAAGAAAACATTTTAGATAGGATTTATCCAGAAATCGTACAATACCTTGATGGCGTGGACGCTCCGCGCCCACGCCATCGCGCTGCGGATTCCATCCGCTGACTGTCAGGCGCTTCGCGCCTGCCATCCAGCGAATTCACCTGACAGCATCCGTCCATGACCCCTTCTGGCTCATTCCCGGATTTGCAGGTGATCCGCAGCGCGTTATACGCTTTGAATCAATTATAATCACAAATGGTTAATATGGTATTTAATGTGCTCTTTCTTGATACTATTTTAGCAAAGATGAATCGGATCCCAGGTAATTTTTAAAATTATCTTGAGTATTCTTTATATTTTTATATATTTTCTTTTCATTATCAAATAATGCCTTTTGGTTAAAAAAATGAACGGTTTTACACAATCACCATATTTTGCTTATATCATTATTCCACTCTTAATTTGCTTGGCTCGCATAGTTGACGTTTCTCTTGGTACATTGCGTATTATATTACTATCAAAAGGCGCTAAAAATATTGCTCCAGTTCTCGGCTTCTTTGAGATACTTATTTGGCTGCTTGCCATTGGGCAAGTAATGCAAAATTTAACGAATATCACTAATTATTTTGCTTATGCCTTAGGTTTTGCTCTCGGAAATTATATCGGTATTATGATAGAGCAAAAGCTCGCAATGGGAATGGTGGTTGTGCAGGTTATTACTCGACGTGATGCTTCAGAACTTATAAACTTTTTAAGACTTGCAGATTTCGGCTTAACGGTAATTGAAGCAAACGGCGGAACTGGACCAGTCCATCTAATTTTTACAATTACTAAACGTTCTAATTTGCCATATATAATTAAAACTATAAACAATTTTAATCCAAAAGCATTCTATGCAGTTGAAGATATTCGTTTTGTCTCGGATGCTATTTTTCCTGCAAAAACATTTTGGTTGAAATCTAAATTCACTGCTCTTATTGGCGCTCGTAAAGCAAAATGAAAAACGGATGGTTGTCCAGAATGTTTAAATTTGAAAATTCTTAATGAAGTGGTCAAGTCTCCGTTTAGCTCTTGCTTGAAATAGAAAGAGCTAAACGGAGACTTGACCCCCACTCGTGCACTCTACACTATCCATGATCCCGGCAGACGATGACGCGGCGTATGGTTTCAATGTTCATTACGAGGGCAATCAGAGACAGCGTCAAAGGAACTTGATTGAATATGGCACCAAGGAATATGAGAAAGACACGGACATCGCGGCCCAGGCGAGGCACCTTGCCATGAATGATCCTATCGCGCATAAGACGGTCATACTTGTCTGCCGTATAGCTCAACATAAAAGAACCGATGATTGCCAGAAATCCAATGAATAGCATTAAAGGACCCGGGTTTGCTGAATATACGTGGCATGTGAGGCCAAATAAGAGAAAGGCGTCTGCGTAACGGTCCAAAACCGCATCGAACCAGCCACCGTAATCGCTCCCCTGGAACTTGAGCCGTGCCACTTCACCATCGCAGCCGTCAATGACCGAGGCAAACTGTGCCAGCAGACCACCCAGCAACAGCCCGGGATAACCGCCAAAAGCGAACAGGCCTGCGCCCAGCATGGAGCACAGGAACGAAAACAAGGATATCTGGTTGGGAGTGACCGGGCACTTCACCATGCGGCGGGAGATCCTCAAAGATAAGGGCCGGTTGAGATAGCGCGACACGGGTCCATCATTAGACTTCCCTCTCAAACGGTCCAGGAGCGCTTTCTCCGCCCGAGTAAAGGCTGCTGGATCGTCCACATCGATCCAGAAACGGCCGCTGGTGTGGAACGTCCTTGCCCGGCCCACGGCAGCCAGGATACGAACCGCTCCGGACAGGCTGGTTTCACCGTGTTTCTCCGTGCTATGCTCCAAGGCATCGAATATGGCGGGGGTACAAAAGAAAATGCCGGTGTCAAAGCCGTTGAAGTCTGTCAGGCCCTTGCCGATGTCTCCTATCTTACCGTCTTTCGTCTTTACCCGGGTGACGTCTTCCATGTCAACGAGGGGATTCCGAATATCTCCATCCACGGCAAGGATGAGCTCTCCATCATCCGGGGGATGCGCCATCATCTCGCGGGCAATGGACGGATCAAAGAGATGGTCCGCCATCAGTAGCAGAAAGGGTTCATGCAGGTAGTCCCGTGCCTTGAGCACCGAGAAACCGTTTTCCTTTCCCCAATCCTCATTGATGAGTGGAGTGATCGGAATCCCGAGACGGACGGCAAGAGGACCGAGGAAATCCCGAACGTGCGCCCCCTGGTATCCGGTGACCACATAAAAATCATCCGCTCCGGCCTGTATGGCAGAGCGGATGGCCCGCTCGATAAGCGGCACACCAAGCAGTGGTATAAGGGGCTTGCTATCGCCCCACCGCCGCAATCGGCTACCTTTCCCCGCTGCTATAATCAGACACTTCATGCCGCTGTTCTCCATAAGTACCGTTGATGAAGGCTTCGGTCATGCGATGGGCCTCGTCATCGGTGTGCTGGCGTGGGGGGTGTTTGCAGAAGTAGGCCGATGGCCCGTAAAGGATACCCCCCTCTTTGCGATTCAATGCCAGCTTGGCACACCGGATCGCGTCGATAACGACACCGGCAGAATTGGGGGAGTCCTCCACGGAGAGGCGCAGCTCCAGATTCATGGGCACTTCACCGAAGAGCTTACCTTCCATGCGGATAAAGCATACCTTGTTGTCTTTTTGCCATGCCACCCAGTCACTGGGGCCGATGTGGATATTCTCTTTATTCAATCGCTCATCGCCCAGTTGAGATTGGACAGATTCCGTTTTGGACTTTTTCTTGGATTTTAGGCGCTTGCGGTCAAGCATGTTCAGGAAATCGGTATTGCCCCCAGTGTTCAACTGATAGGTTCGCTCCAGTTTTACGCCCCTATTCCTGAAAAGATTTGTCAGGACCCTGTGCACAATAGTGGCCCCGACCTGTGATTTGATGTCATCCCCGATGAGCGGCAGGTTTTTCTCCTTGAAACGGCCTGCCCAGGTCGAGTCGCTGGCTATGAAAACCGGGATGTTGTTGATCAATCCAGTGCCTGCCTTCAGGGCACAGTCCGCATAAAACCTTGTGGCCTTTTCAGAACCCACCGGCAGGTAATTCAGTAGTATCTCCGCGCCAGACTCCTTTAATACAGCGACCAAATCCTCTTGAGACGGCTCAGGCTCGTCGCTGAGTACAAAGCGGAATTTCTCATCGTAATCTCTCATATGTTCGGAGAAACCATCCATAATCCGGCCCATTTGTACCCTGACACCAGTTGTGGAGATATCTTTGCAAAAGAGTGTCGTACAGTTAGGTGCCGCAAACATGGCCTCTGCAACATCCCTTCCCACTTTTCGTTTGTCGATATCAAAGGCCGCCACAACCGCAATATCCTGGGGCTTATAACCCCCCAGATCATAGTGCATCAGCCCGATGGGTTCCTCATCTTCTTTGTAGCGGTAGTATTCGATGCCCTGAATAAGCGAACTGGCGCAGTTTCCGATCCCAACAACCGCGACTTTGATATTACTCATAAATCCACCTCCCTGTTTAGGTTACATTTTTCCATAACTTTTGGCTATTCAATAAAGGGGGTATCCACTTAGCGCAAGTTGATTACACTACGCCAGAGGCGTCAACAATATCTCGATAAGTGGTTGTTTCAGTCTCTACCGCTTGTTCCATAAGCCGGTAGAAAAGTAACCCACGTGATCTTGAGGTTCTGCGATTAAACCTAAAAGTGTATTCATCAAGATAATAATCAAGATGTTTACCTCGAACTGCACCTTGATGTGTGCTTAGTAAGACTCTCTTTAGCAACGCTGCAATTCTATGGACTCCAGGCATTGCCACATGCGCTGGATCTCCACTATCAGACAGAACAGTTTGTCTATGAGCATACCCATGCTTGACCAAATCAGAATAACCTTTCCAGCCGTCAGTTCGTATTTCGGAACCCGGCTTAACGACTTCGCATATAAATTGTATCAGGCTGTTGGCAGACACATCTGGAATTCGTTTCATTCGAACTCGTCCATATCCTTTGGGATCATGAATTTCAAGTGCAATCACAACTATTTCCTTGCCTTCGGCGCCTCGACCTCGCTTTCCTTCTTTTTTCGTGCCCCCGACGTAAGTTTCATCAACTTCAATACTGCCGTGAAGAAGATTTCGTCCAGGCCGAACCATCGCGCGCCTCAATTTATGCAACCAAGACCAAGCCGTCTGATAACTGCCCAAACCAAGAGCCCGCTTGACACCAAGAGCACTTGCACCATATTTTTGACTTGTGATCAACCAGATCGCGAAGAACCATGTTTTTAACGGATACCGGGTCTTTTCAAAAATTGTTCCAGAAGTTATCGATGTTTCAGTCCTACATTCCTTACAATGCAGGTACCCCCTGGCTGTTATCCAAGGCGACTTACTTGAGTCACATGCAGGGCATTGACAGCCTTGGGGCCAACGAAGTTGCACGAGATATTTACGACATACGTCCTCGTTCGGGAAAAAACTGTCGAACTCTTGTAATGTTCGTGGATAATCGATTCCAGCGACAAGTTTATTGGCATCTCTCATGCCTCTACCTTATCACATTCAGGCTACTTGCGCTAAGTGGATACCCCCTTTCAATAATTGTATCATCCTTGAAATCGTACTGGAAATCCACCTTTACTCTTCCACCCCGGTGAGAGCGAATCACCTTCATTGCAAGGGGTTGAATGGCCAGATGAAACCTGGCCCTATATTATTCAATAATCTCAAAACTGGAACGTTTTTTCATCTTAGCGGAGGCGGTATACACTTTGTCCATGGGATATGCAGGTTGGTTGCCAAGGCCTGAATGATCCGAATATTGGCCTGGTGAGGAACAACAAGGCCAAGGTCATTTATGGTAGGCCGTTTTGTTGAAGGGCCTCCCTGGCAATCTCGGACATACACTCAATCGCCTGCTTGAAAAGCCGGTTTCCAGCCATTTTCAGATGAAAGGGCCTTTTGTCCAAGTCTTGCAAGATATCGGGAGTGTAAGAATTTCCGTCCGAAGAATAAAGGAGTTCCCAGAACTTGCCATTCGACCTTAGATGGCTCGACAAAATCCCGCCCTGCTCTTTGCTGGAGGTGACAACTGCCGCTCCTGCGCCATCAGCCAACAGTACACATGTACCACGATCCCGCCAGTTTATGATACTGGAGAGTCGTTCCACTCCAATCACCAGCGCGGTTCTACACGTCCCGCATTGAATGGCGTTATTTACTATGGTTAGTGCATACAAAAACCCAGTGCACCCGGCTGAAACATCAAATGCGACGGCGTTTTTTGCGTTCAGAAGTTCTTGAATCATGCACGCTGCAGAGGGAAACTGCCGATCCGGCGTCACCGTGCCAACCACGATCATGTCCAGATCAAGCGGAGAAATCTCTGCCATTTTTAAGGCCTTTAATGAGGCCTGTGTGGCCAAATCGGTGGTGCCTTCTTTTCTTTCGTTAGATGAAATGCGCCGCTCTTTAATGCCGCTGCGGCGTACAATCCATTCATCCGTGGTGTCCACTATGGTTTCAAGGTCCTTATTGGACAGTATTCTTTCCGGCATTGATGAACCTGTTCCAATGATATGTGCTTGCTGTATTATCCCTGTCACCTTTGTTCCTTATGACGGATACGGGACATGTAACTGTTTATGCCACGCAAATCACCGTTTTCTACAAAAAAGCCGCCTACATAAATTGTGGGCTGAAAGGCCTGTATGATCGGAAAGAAAAGAATCCTGAGGGTCTTTTTGGGGGATCAATTCTTAGGAATGCCTATCCTAACACAAATTCTCTCAAATCAATTTCCCTGTGGGCTACACGAAAAACTTCAATCAGCTGAAGGTTTATTCCCACTGCACCACGGTAATATTTGCCGATAGCTTATGTTCCGGTCTTTCGGTGCTATCAAGAGCCGAATCAAATCTTTGAGTTTTTGTTTTACTCCTTAAAGCCGTAATCGTTCGATAGTCTTGAATGACAACTTTTACAATAAAACCTGTTTGCGCCCTTCTCTTTTCCACAAATTATGCATGCGTTATCTGCTCGTTTCTTTTGTGCATTTCTTTTGGCTGATTGTCTTGATCGCCCTTTTATCTTTTCATGCTGTTTTTCCTGATACTCGGGATTCTCACACAAAACCCTCATCTTGTCACCTTCAACAGTTTCTCTGTGAAAAATGCAAGTGGAATATCCAGGTTGTACGATGGGCTTGGCGGCCCTCACTATCCCGCTTATCACTTATGGCGAAAGGTAATTAAACCATGGGAGGGGTCATACGGCGAGACGCTTACTTCAACACGGTCTCCAACCATCACCTTGATTCGAAATTTCTTCATCCGTCCGGAAAGACGGCCCTTAACAGTAATGTCCTTATCGCAATGAATTTCCATAATTCCAGGGCCCAGAATCCTGGTAATTACACCATCCAGTTGTATTAAATCGTCCCGACTCAAGATATACCTCTTACCGGTATTGAACCTCTTTTAGTCAATTTTATCATTAGTCATCCGAAACAAACATGCTTTCAGTTAGCCTAAAAAAACCTTTTAGATTTTTCAGCCAATATACTTCAAAAACTACATTCTGGCTATTGAAAGAAATGACCTGGCGCCTTTTTGAAGACGCATAAATCAAGCGAAAGTTATCGCGATTCCCAACTTTGTATATGAGCGCAGTATGCCCTTCATTTAGAACAATTAAATCACCGTTTTTCAATTCATCGCGCTGAACCTCAACTGTATTCCTTAAAAGGCTTTTCATTGGCATGTATCCTTTAAATCTCAGTCCTGCTTGTTTGGCAGCTTCATGATAAATCAAACACAATAGATGCGAGTTGTCTAATGCCCGAGATTTTTCAAGATCTTTGCCGAATCCATAAGGTATTCCAATGTAGGAGGCTGTCCGAGAATGGCTTCGTCACGAGACCGAGCGAAAATTTCGAGGGCAAGGCGGCAAGCCCAAAACGCCCGGAGACGTAGCCATAGACTACGTTGAGGACATTTTGGGTTTGCCAACGCAGACCCCCCTCGGGATTTACAGCCGGTCGTAGCAGAAGCCTATTCTCGGACAGCCTCCTAAGTACAAAGCAATAGATATACCAAAACGACAACTTATTGGTTTTATGTGGTTTTTTGAATTTACGGCCTGGGCTGAATAAGAACTGGCAGTTCCGATTCCAACAAAAAGATGGAGCCTTCGCCTGCAATAAGGGTCATGAAGTTGATCAATAGACTGAAATAATAGGCAAAATTGAAAAAGAAATCAGGGTTCCGATATTTCGATGGATCGGAACATCCAGTTCCGGCCTGCAGATCCTCGGCACAATAATTGCTTGCTATATTCTGAGCAATGAAAGTGAAACCGCATTTTCTTCCGGAGATATTAGATAGGCTGGCTCGTAAGCTTTGAAATTGGCGAGGAAAACAAGGAGGACCTGCATAAACATGAAGCTTGAGCGGTACAAACACAATCCAATATTGGTAGCAAATTCCGATCGATCATGGGAATCGGGTGCCGTCTTCAACTGCAGTGCTGCGGTTAGCGAGCATGGTCTGTTCTACCTGCTCTACCGGGCAATCCCCAAAGGCTATACCAGGAGCCCCAGCGGAACGGGTTATGAAAACTACATCTCCAGCCTTGGCTGCGCCACCAGTGAGGACGGAATCCACTTCACCCGGTTCGAGCATCCAGTTGTCGAACCTTCAGACAACTATGACCACTTCGGATGTGAGGACCCGCGGGTCACCAGACTGGAAATCAAAGGCAGCCATTTGTACTTGATAACGTACACTGCCCTCTCTGCCCCTGCGTTTACCGGTCATGGAAACAGAGTGGCGTTGGCTTCAACCAAGGACTTTTGCATTTTCCACAAGCACGGTCCCGTAATACCTGATCTTGAGTCCAAAGACGCTGTAATATTCCCGGAACTCATCGATGGGAAAATCGCGATGCTGCACCGGGTGGCGCCCAACATCCAGATCGTATACTTCCGGGACTGGAAGCAGTTGACAAACCCGGATGAGGGATTCTGGAACAAATACAATGCCTGCTTTGAGGAGTTTACGGTCATGAGGCCGAAGTACGGGTGGGAAGCGAGGAAGATAGGGGCGGGGCCGCCGCCTGTCAGTACTGAGAGAGGGTGGCTGCTAATTTATCATGGAGTAGATGCTGATCGCGTCTACAGGGTCGGCGCAGCGCTTTTAGACAAGAAGGAGCCATCCAGGGTCATCGCCCGCTTGCCACACCCCATCTTGGAGCCAGAGGAAGAGTACGAGACGGTGGGGGACGTGGACAATGTCGTGTTCCCGGAGGGGGCGGTGGTCCTGGATGGCATCCTTTACATCTACTACGGCGGGGCGGACAAGTGTTGCTGCCTTGCCACCGCCAGGTTGGACGATTTTTTGGATTACCTCTTGGCTTTCAGGGATAATTAGACTGGAGGAGACTACCCCCTTGTGGCCGTCATGTGACGATGAGGAATCGCGGGCAGGGTAATCGTTCAAATCAAAAGTTAGAGGGTTAGCTTAAGCCACAGCTCTGTCTTCTGTTATTTCCAGAAGAGATTCGAACAATTGAATAAACCTTTTTGCGATTTCATGGGATGAGTTTCGATTTACATATTCCTCTGCGATATGCAAGGTCATCTTGACTTTTTCCCTCTCTTCAAACACATCAACGAGCGCCTCTCCCAGTCCAGAATATTTGATGACTTCCCTGTCGAAAGTCTCGAAAAAGTTTGTTTTATAGGCAAGAATGGGGCAGCCGGAACCCAGGCAAAGATTTGCTGTGGATGCCACCACGATGGCCTCGGCAGAATCCTTGTGAAGCAGAAGGGCGTCTGAGGCATGAAGGTAGGTGTAAAGTTCACTGATGGGAATGTCGCCTTTTCTTAGTTCGATAAATGGGTATCTTCCTTTTACCGAGTTGAAAAGGTCATACCAATCCTGAATGTGGGTCAAAGTCAGAAGGGTCAAGGGGTAATCTTGGTTTACGCGCTCAAGGGTGGGGAGAAGGTGAAGGTGGCGGTAAATGCCTATGCCGTAGTTAAAAACGATCTTCTTATCGAGAGGAAGGCCAAGTTTTTTTCGCGCCTCAACCTTGTCACCATGGAGGACAGGATGGCAGGGGTAAGGAATGACTTTTATCTTGTCTTCGCTGTATATATCCTTTAGAATCCTTTTATATCTTTCATCAAAACACACAACCGCATCCCAGTCAAATTTATAAAAATTAGGATCTTTTGGCAGTTTTCCTTCATGAACAACGAAGACTGTTCTGGCTCTTTCCCTGATGAAGGGGTAGACTTTGAGCATATCCTCCATTGGAAGGATTTCGAGGTTTTGAACAACAAAGATATCGGCAGCATCCGTCAAGAAAAATTTAGGATCAAAGAAATAGCCCGATTCATGCAGATACTTGCGAAGGCTGTAGCATCTCTTCACATATTGTTCATCCGCATCACACTGGTAGCCCTCCCATTCCACGGGCGCCAGGACCTGAAGATCATGGCCCATCTTTACCCATTCCCTTCCAACCAGTTCTGCATGGAGAGATACACCGCATGGGATGTTCCAGCGAGTCATCATTACGATCTTCATCTTGAATCCCCTATCTTTTAGGTGCATTACCCGTTTGCAGACACCTGGATCTTTCCCGAGTCTCGCAGCTTTTCAATCTCGTCTGTTCGGGCTTTGAGAAAAAACGGATAATGCACCCCCTCCTTTCGGCTAAGCAAATAAACAATAATTTCAGAACAGGCCCAAGAGCGCATCCTTTTCGACCGTGGCACCACAAATCACCTTATCCGCTGCACCGTAGTAGACATAGTATGTGTCTTTAATCTCGCAAATGCCGGTCGCAAACACCACATCATTAACCTCTCCACGAAGTTCATAGTCTTCTTCCGGCTCGAGAATCGGCTCGGAATATCGGCTTACGAGTGAAGAAGGTTCCTTCAGATCGAAGAGGGCGACCCCCAGCCTGTAAACAGATTCCTCATCGATCCCATGATATATAAGCAACCAGCCTTTTTCAGTCTTTACGGGCGGACTTGCAGCTCCGATCCCAACGCCATCCCACCTTCCTTCAGCAGGCGCCATGACCATCCTGGAATCGTGCCATTCTACAAGATCTTCTGAAAAGGCAATCCAGATGCAGCGAGGAGGGGTCATGGGCCTATGAAACATAACATACCTGCCATTAACCTTTTCCGGAAAAAGAACCGCATCCTTGTTATCCACATCCCCCAAGACTACACCATACCTTTTCCATTGAAGGAAATTATGGGTAGAAGCCAGAGATACCTTAACCCCGTGAGTCGAGTAACTGGTGTAAGTCATATAGAACTGATTATCCAAATGGACAAGCCTGGGGTCTTCACACCCTTTGCTTTCAAGGACGCCTCTTGGTATGAAAACGGGCTTATCTAACCTGAAGAATTCATAACCGTTGGAACTGATTGCATAGCCTGTCCTGGAAATATTGTCATCCCCTACAGCCCTGTACAGGAGATGAACAAGGCCGTTGTGACGAACGGCCGCAGGATTAAAGACAAGTCTGGATTCCCAAGGGTTTTCCCTCTTTGGCTTTAAGATTGGATTATTAAAGAATCTCTTGAGCATGATTTACTCTCCCTCTTTGCAGACGGCCATACAGACGAGCCTATCCGCTGCACCGTAGTAAAGAAGCCATTGATCTTTATGTCTCGTAAGTCCTTCGGTAACGCAGTGATTTAAAGTTCCGTATTTGCGTCCGTATTCCCGGGATAAGTTTAACAGGGGCTCATTTGTCCTTTTCAGGATCTTGGTAGGTTTTTCCTTTGAAAACACGACCCCGCCGGGCTTGTAAATATTATCCTCTCCCCATCCATTGTAAATGAGAAGAATTCCCTTATCGATCACAACGGGATTGGGACCAGGTTCGATCCCTTTAGAATCAAAATAGCCGTCTCGTGGCAACATAATTGGCTGATCCAGTGGCTCCTCCCAATTATAGAGATCATGGGAGTAAGCTATACCGATTGCAGAAACCCAGGGCCTTGCTTCGCCCATGAAATACATGACATACATTCCGTCTATTTTTTCCGGGACTATCACGCCTGCTTTTAATTGACCACTGTCCCATATCCCTTCCCTCGCTTCCAAAACCGGACCATGTTTTTTCCAGTATAGAAGATCCTTTGAGGTGGCCAGACAGATGTTGGACACATGATATTTCCGGCTGTTACCGACATAGAAGAGAAAGTAAGTATCTCCTATTTTTGCCACCCTCGGATCTTCACAGCCGCCCCTGTCAAAATCTTCGTCAGGGCTCAAAATGGGCTCGGGATGAGGGGAGAAATGAAACCCGTCGCTACTTTGAGCAAGCCCAATTCTTCCCGTTAAACCATCTTCGGTTTCAGCACGATAAAACATCCAGAAGCGGCTATCTTCCTCAATCACACTCGGATTATATACGCCTCTGGATTGAAATCCTTCTGAGGGGGCTAAAATCGGGTTGCCCGGGTAATCTTCAAATGGACCGAGTGGGAAATCATTGGATTTCATGGCGGCTTATCCTGGTCTTCCAAGTTTAATAAAAAAATCGATAAATAGCTTTGCTATGATTTCAGGCGAGTTCATAGCAACAAATCCATTGGCTGCATCAAGCACATTTTTACGCATCTCTTCATTTCGAAATAATTCCACTAACATTCTGTTGAGATCTGAAACATCGTTGTAGTGTAATAGCTCATTCTTTAAGGGTGTGAAGTAGTCCGATCCTTGAGGTACGAGGATTGGACACCCAGCACCAAGTGCCTGGAAGGCAGTGGAAGAGACAACACCCAGATAGAGGCTCTTAAATTTGTGCAAAATGAGGCAATCGGAGGCAAAAAGATAATCATCAAACCGCTCTTCTGACAGAACCCCCTCCTCTCGGATGATCATCCATGGCGGCGGTTCATCTTTTTCAACCATTTGATAGTCTGGAGGGACCACATAAAGCAAGACAGTCTCCTTTTTGATATCTTTCCGCAGATCCCGAAGAAAGGGTTCATAGCCTCTATGACAAAAGGTGCAGATAATACGCTTATCCAAAGGAAGATTGAGCTTCTTTCTGGTTTCATTCTTGTCTCTGGTTCTGGTTGGAAAACATGGAAAAGGGATAAGCCTGGCATGGGGATATACATCATTCAGGAATCCTTGCTTATCATCAAAGTAGACCACCCCATCCCAATCAAACTGGTAAAACCATGGTTCTGGGGGGAGCTGGTTTTCATGGACCACATGGACTGTCCTGGCACGATGTTTGATCAAGGGAAATATCTCTGCAAGGCTTTTGACCGGCATCATCCTCAGATCCTGCACGACGAGCACATCGAAGTCAGTTGTAAAAATAGGGCGAGGATCCAGGAAATCGGTCTTTTGTGTGCCAAAGCATCTTATGACGTAATTTTCATCATCCTCCCTGGTAAGGCCTCCTCCATGAAAGTCGTCTAATGTATGGGTGAATATGGTCACATCGTGCCCCATTTCCTTCCAGGCTTTCCCGAGAGGCTCTGCATGGACTGCTACTCCCGAGTCGGTATTCCAGGCTGTCATCATCGCGATATGCATATGTCTTCTCCCTGAATAACTACTTTATGATTTCTCTGAGGATACAGGAAATAATTGGAATAGTGTTTTCAAACGGCTCTTTCTAATGTTTCAAATTGGTTCTGTGTAATCTGTGTAAACTTCCTGGAGTTATGAAATTGATCCCATTTCCGATCTCTAATACTTGGATTCTGTTCGCGATCCAAGGAAGGCAAATCTATCCCTGTTGCCAATGCCTTCTCGATCAATAGATGTTTCTTTGCTTGATTTGCGAAACAGTAACGTTGTGCATACTTCCAGCTTTGATCTGCTGCCTCTTTTTTCAGACCGGGTTCCAAAATCAGCTCGACAATGGTTTCGGCAAGCTCACTCAGGGTTTTACCAGCGGGTAAACCGGAGAGATTAAGAGTCTCTCCTATCCCCTCTCGATCTCTCCCAACTACGAAGGATCCAGTACCCTGGGCATGGGCCAGCCTTCCTGACTGAGTGGCATTTTTGCACCAAAAGACAGTAAAATCAAGGGCCCTGAAGGCCAGAGGAAAAATATCTTCAGGAATATAGCCTTCAAAGAAGAAGTTCTCTTTTCCATCGTGACTGGATCTCAAGACTTCCAGTATGGGGAGTTTTGTCTCGATCTTCATATTCTTTGTTCTCTGGATTATTCCTGCGAAGAGCGTTATTAACCGGTGCTTGGGAAGTTTACCCTGAACAAGTCGGCCCAGCTCAAAAAGTTGCAATGGATCCTTATCAGAAGTGATGAATCCACAATTGCCCAGTAGAATGGTATCCCTTGAATAGAAATTGGCTTCTGCTACATTAAGCTCTCTTTTTTGAAAAAGAGGTATCTCAGCCTGATTGACCAAATAGGAGAAAAATCTTTTTCTTGCCTCATGCGGACTCACTTTGGGATATAGGTGGACACCATGTCTAAGGACAACTATTTTCTCAGCATACTGGGGGAAGGCTTCCAGTACAGCCCTGTAAGCGCCATTTGTGAATACTGTCAGGGCATCAACTAAAGGTAGAGTCTCCTCGAGCAATTCTTCTTCTTTTCTGTTCATACCCGAAAGAGTTTCATTTGATTGAAAATGGATCGTATGAAAACTGGCAGCCACTTTATTACCTCTTCTCTTTGCTTCCTCAAGAAGGCTTAAAAAATGATCACTAACATTTCCCCACATACCAAAGGCATGTTGAAACCAGAGAAGATCATTTTCGGAAAGGGATGGAAGTGTTGGATGAGGAAATGAGAGGCAGTAGTCTACCTGAGCCTTCAGGTCTGGAGTTAAAACCTCATCGGATGAAGCGAATTCATCCACATCAAAAGAGATAACCTTCCATTGGCTCCTGGGTATATGTTCCAAAATATATTTCATATAGGTGCCAATACCACATATGATTGGAGGAAACGTGGAGATGAATGAAATCATTTTCGGTCTACCTCCTTTCACCGAGAGTCGGTTCCTTGCTGTAATTCAAGCCCTTTTGTCTTTTCCGTTTTGAATATACCTTCTGTGAGCGAAGATTGAAGATTCATGCTTTGAGGTCCAATGGCCAATTGTGCATGTATTTTGTCCATGGGTTTTACATAGGCACCAGGCTTCCACAATTGTGACAATAGTCCCGCTCTTTTCTCTTCTATCATGATTTCGAAAAGATCAATGTATTGCCTTGCTAAGGTTTGAGCCGAGTTTATTGTTAAGAACGCTTCCAAGGCATTTTGGTATGCGCGGGATCTCTCTCCTCCGGTCAGAATCTCAACCAGGTTCACCTTAAATTCTTCGGAATCGGAATATGTAGCCACAACATCCCTCATGGTCTCGAAGAAGTTGGTATTCGAAGCAAGGATCGGGCAGCCAGATCCCAAACACTGATAAGCCGTGCTCGAGACAACAACTCCTGTGCATGGTGAACGGTGAATGATTAGAACATCGGAGGCGTGCAGGTAATCATAGAGCCTGTCAATAGAAGGAGATTCTTGCCGAATCTCCATATCTACCACCCCCATTCCTCGCAGTAACTCTATATCCTTTTGAGAGACTATCACCAGGAGGCAAGGAAGGTGAGCGGTAGCTTCCCCAATTAGGGATAAAATCGAAAGATGCTCTTTCAGCCTTTGACCGAAGATCAGAACGATTTTTTTATCTTGAGGGAGGCCCAACTTTATTCTGGCGGCCTTTTTATCCCCTCGGCGCAGAGGCAAACAGGGAAATGGGATCAGGCAGAGTTTATCCTTGAGGTAATATCTTCTTAGGAACTCCTCGTATCGGTAATCAAAACAGACGATACGATCCCAGTCGAACTGATAGAAGGATGGATCGGGTGAGGGCCCGTTGTCATGGACTACCGTCAACGTGCACGATTTTCTCTGAATGTGATGAAATATCTTTCCTAAGCAATCCTTCGGCAGCATGCCAAGGTCTTGCGCAACAAAGATGTCAAAATCTGCCTCCAGAACGGGGCGAGGATCAAGATAAGGGTGCACGGATGAAGACTTGGTAAAGCACCTAACAACATAATCTTCATCTTTTCCTACGATCGCTGTTCCGTGAAAATCATGGGTGAAAAAGGAAAAGACCTTAAGATCATGCCCCATCTTCACCCATTCCCGTCCGATTAATTCGGCATGAGTCGAAGCCCCCGAATCCTCATTCCAGGCTGACATCATTGCGATCTTCATTTATATCACCACTTTATTGAGTCCTGCGCTATTTGCCTATGATGTAGATTCTAAATAGCAACAGTCATGCCAGTCTATTAACTTATTGATATTTCTTGATTATTACATTCTTGAACTGGGTTTTCGGAATTGAAAGTTCCTGTATCTAAGCAGGGCTATTCTGCCGGAATACGGACAGAAAGGCGAACCAGCTAATTTCATTGATGATTTAATCACCGGAACTACTGGTTCTGTTTCCCGGGATATAGGAACTCTGAATTCCGGTCTATTTTTGTAAGATTAGATATAGTCAAATAGTTGAGTGGTTAAGTGGTTGAGTTGGAAAAATTATTGCTTTAATTTCAATAAGTTACAGATATCAAAATGGTAAATGTCCAATTATTTTGCTAAAAACAAATATGTCCGTGAATTTAACCACTTAACTACTCAACTATTCAACCACTTAACGAGGTCTGAAGATAAAGACACGGGGTATAGATTTTTGTTGTCGGGGAACCAAGGCCTTGGTGATTCGTTTCCTGTTGGCGTCATCTTTTTCCATCGCCGCAGCCCCCCAATACACCGGTTAAGGGTGAACTCTTACCTCTATTCCTGCCGTGAAGGACCAACCGGTTTGAGATTCTATTTAGAAGCGGCGTAAAGGTTGCAGAAGGGTTATTTATAATCCTTTGATTTTTTCTATGGCTTCCTCCTCTCTTTTGCATTCAATGCATAAGACGGCCATGGGACGGGCCTTTAATCTCTCCTCTGAGATTTTCCTGCCGCATTCTTCACAGACGCCAAAGTCTCCATTGTTAAGCTTTTCCAAGGCCCTGCTGATCTTCTTCATCAATCTGCTTTCCCTCTCTTTAAGATGAAAAGAAAAGGATACGTCAGTTTCCAAAGATGCCAAATCTGTAAAATCAGGGCACGCATCTCTAAGCCCGTCAAGGTCATTTACCGCTTTATTTGCCCCTGCGAAAAGTTCATCCGTCCTTTGATAGAGGAGCTCTTTGAAATACTCTTTATTATCCTGGGTCAGCATAAAGGGTCTCCATTTTCCGACTGTTTTTAAGGAAAAGATATCACTTGTGGGTTCTGTGGCGTATGCTCAGTATCGGAACAGGACAATGCCGAAACATTTTTTCTGCAGTCGAACCGAAAAGCACATTTGCAATATTGCTACGGCCCTTAACATCCATTACAACCAGATCGATCCCCTCCTCTTTTACGACTTTTACCAATTCAAGGAATGGGACCCCTATGCGTATGATTTTTTTGACAAAAAAATGAGTGCAAGACGTTTCTTCTACTAATTTTTGGGTTAGGTCGAAGCGCCTTTTCTTTTGTTTTTCCAAGTATTCCTCTTCTGAAACGCGGGTAGTTATTGTTGCGATTTTTCTAATTGTTTCAACATCTCGTTGGTTGATTATGTTGGCCACGATTAATTCAGCTTTCAGTTTGTCTGCTAAATCACCAGCATATTTCACGGTCTGCGCTGAATAATCAGAAAAATCAATGGCAGCCAGAATTTTAGTGATTTTCTCCATCCTTTCCCTCCCTTGTTTGCATTTGGGAATCGCGCCATTTTGAAACCTCAAAATTTGTAGTGCGGGGGGGCAAATTTCCACTTATTTCACCTTGATCTCTATCTCTTTTTTCTTTGCTTCCTCAGTCTTGGGAAGCGCTATTTTTAAGATGCCCTTGTCAAAGGTAGCTTCCATTTTATCCGTCTTAACGTTGATAGGAAGCTGGAACGAACGCTGGAAGGACCCGTAGTATCGCTCCATATAATGATGGTGCTCATCCTTCTCTTCCTCTTCCTTTTTCTTCTCAGCTCTTATTGTGAGTAAGTCTCCCGAGATACTGACGTTAACATCTTTCGCATCAAGACCAGGCATCTCGGCCTTGATGACAAGCTGATTCTTGGTTTCCGAAATATCAACGGATGGGGACAATTCCTCTGTAAATGTTCCCATAGACGGTGGCTGACGAAAAAAACGATTCCAGAGTCTGTCTATTTCACTTAGAGCCGAACCAAGTCCTCCATACAACCTCCATGGCATTAATTCCATATAAACCACCACCTTTTTTTATCTGCCCTCCCCGAGCGATTTACATAAGTTCATGAAATTGAGCTTATTGATGCAAGTTGTTAATACATATCCTCTGGGGGCATAGCCGGGGTTGTTTTCTTTTTCTCCGGTTTATCAGCTACCATTGCTTCCGTGGTCATAAGCAGTCCGGCCACAGATGCCGCATTTTGGAGGGCAAACCGGGTCACCTTTGTGGGATCCAAAATCCCCGCCTTAATGAGGTCTTCGTATTCACCGGTCTCTGCGTTAAAGCCGAAACTCCCTTTCCCTTCCATCACCCTCTGGACCACCACGGCTCCCTCAAAGCCGGCATTGTTGGCAATCTGCCGTACCGGCTCTTCAAGGGCGCGTTTGACAATTTTCACCCCCAGTTGCTCTTCTCCTGGGAAATTAGCGGTTTCAAGCGCCTTCATGGCACGGAGGTATGCGACACCACCGCCTGCAACAATACCTTCCTCAACGGCTGCCCGGGTAGCGTTTAAGGCATCTTCCACCCGGTCCTTCTTCTCTTTCATCTCGATCTCTGTGGCAGCTCCTACGTTTATCACTGCCACGCCACCGATCAGCTTTGCCAGGCGTTCCTGAAGTTTTTCTCTGTCATAATCACTGGTTGTGTCCTCGATCTGGGTCCTGATCTGTTTTACACGGCCTTCAATCGCATCGCGGCTTCCTCCACCATCAACGATAGTGGTGTTGTCCTTGTCCACGGTGATACGTTTTGCTGTGCCAAGATCTTTCAGGGTCACATTTTCCAGCTTCAGGCCCAGGTCCTCGCTGATAACCCTGCCGCCAGTGAGGATAGCCACATCCTCTAACATGGCCTTACGCCTGTCACCAAAACCAGGGGCCTTGACAGCCGTACAATGCAATGTCCCGCGAAGTTTATTGACCACTAATGTGGCCAAGGCCTCCCCTTCTACATCTTCTGCTATGATCAGGAGAGGTTTGCCCGTTTTTGCAATCTGTTCCAGAATGGGAAGCAAGTCCTTCATGCTACTGATCTTTTTCTCATGCAAAAGAACATAGGGTTCTTCCAGGTGGGCCTCCATCTTTTCAGCGTCGGTGACGAAATATGGGGAGAGATAGCCCCGATCAAACTGCATACCTTCTACGAGTTCGAGGGTTGTTTCCATGGCCTTTGCTTCCTCTACTGTAATCACACCCTCTTTGCCCACCTTTTCCATAGCCTCGGAGATGATATCCCCTATGGTGCTGTCATTGTTGGCCGAGATAGTACCCACCTGGGCGATTTCCTTCTTTTCCTTGGTGGGACTTGATAGCTTTTTCAGCTCCTCAACCACCACGTCCACGGCCTTATCAATCCCCCGCTTAACGGCCATGGGATTGGAACCTGCCGCCACTAATCTTGAACCTTCCCGATAAATGGCCTGGGACAAAATGGTTGCAGTGGTTGTTCCGTCTCCGGCCACGTCAGAGGTTTTTGAGGCTACCTCCTTGACCATCTGGGCGCCCATGTTTTCAAACTTGTCCTTCAGCTCAATCTCCTTGGCAACGGTTACCCCATCTTTTGTGCATTTAGGGGATCCCCACGACTTCTCGATAAGTACATTTCGTCCTTTGGGACCAAGGGTCAACTTCACGGCATTTGCCAAGGTGTCAATCCCTTTCATCATCTTCTCTCTCGCGTTTCCACTGTATTTGATCTCTTTAGCAGCCATAGTTCTTTACCTCCTCAATTGCTATTTAGTGTCGATCCATAAATGGCTATTTTCCGCAATCTCAGCGTCAGACTCAAATTCTAATCCTCGAAATACTCCAATGTATTCCTGTGGTTAAAATCTTCATCTTCCTTGATCTTGCAAAAACTATCTAATTTCTGGATGGACACTATTTCACGATACCAAGGATATCGTCTTCTCGCATGATCAAATGCTCCACACCATCAATCTTGATTTCATTTCCTGCAAATTTGCCGAAAAGTACACGGTTCCCTTTTTTCACATCCATGGGGAGCCGTTCCCCCTTTTCATTCACCTTTCCAGGCCCCACCGCAATGACCTTCCCTTCCTGCGGTTTTTCTTTTGCCGTATCTGGTATCAGGATTCCTCCCTTGGTCTTCTTTTCCTCTTCCACCCTGATAACGACAATCCGATCACTTAAAGGTTTTATCTTCATTTCCATCCCTCCTTATGGTTTTTGATCCGTTATTGATATTGCGTCGTATATAGTAGAGCAACACCCGTGCCACAACCATAACCTGTTGATATCTAAAGCCTTATTTGATTGCAGGCATATTGCCATCGGAACTCAAGATTCCGATAATTCCACAACAAACGGAAATCTGATGCGAGCGAATGATTTTTCCAATTTGTAACCCTTTGAAATATAGAAGAAAATTGAGAAAAGGAATTGAGGGTTCCGATATTTGAGATTCAGGAATTCATTGTTCCGCTCGCTCCCGAAACACGGCGCCATGGGAAAAAGTCTTTATGAGAGTTTCATTTTCTGATAAGATTTATAAAAAGAAGGTCGTGCTTATATTTCATCATGTTATATTGAGTTATGACTGGCAATTCCCGAGGGAAAAGATGAGACACATTCTCGTTGTTTCAAAAGAACAGGAAGTTTTTTTTACTATCCACTCCTGCTTTCGTTCAGAGTACAGGGTTAAGAATGTAGTGGATAAAGATGCCGCCCTGGAGATGCTTCACAAGGAGCGTTACGATTTCATGTTTATTGATGTTGAGATCCTCAGAGAATCATCGCCCGATAACGGGTATAAGGCCGCTTTGCAACCATTCTGGCATCTGTATCCGACCATTGAAATCATTGTCATGTCCTCGCAGGAATTGATCAGAGAAACCGTGAAGGCAGTGAAGGCCGGGGCAAGCGATTACCTCACCTACCCCCTCAATCCTGATGAAACGAAATATGTCATTGAAACCATTTATGACTCTCTAATCGCCCAGTCCGAAGTCGATTACCTTCGAAATCAGTTCTGGGAAACGGATTTGTCAGAAATCGTACAGACAAAAAACCCTATAATGAAAGTGGTCTTCGACAAGATACGATCTGTCGCGCCGACAAAAAGCACTGTCCTCCTCACGGGTGAAACAGGGACCGGGAAAGGTGTGCTGGCCAATCTTATTCACCGGCACAGCAACCGAAGGGAGGCCCAGTTTATCAGTGTACACTGCGGGGCTATCCCCGATACGTTGTTGGAGAGTGAACTGTTCGGTCATGAAAAAGGGGCCTTCACTGGAGCCATTCGGAGAAAGCTCGGTAAATTTGAGATTGCGAGCGGAGGAACGATTTTCTTAGACGAGATAGGCACCATCACGCCATCTGCCCAGATTAAGCTTTTACAGGTTCTTCAGGACAGGGCTTTTCAACGGGTTGGCGGTGAAAACAGTATTGAGGCCAATGTGCGAATTATTGCTGCCACAAATGGGAACCTCAACAAGATGTGTGACGATGGGCAGTTTCGGAAGGACCTTTTTTATCGACTGAATGTATTTCCAATTGAGCTTCCTCCATTGAGGGAGCGAGCAGAAGATGTTCCTTATTTTGTTGAGGAGTTTTTGAAAAGAATGAACAGGCTCAATACAAAGGAATTACACGACATTCATCCCAGGGTTATTGAGGCATTTAATAATTACTCCTGGCCTGGAAATATCCGGGAACTGGAAAATCTGATGGAACGGGCCTATATTCTGGAAAGCTCGTCTGTGCTGTCCCCGGAAAGCTTCCCAGGCGAACTTTTTGAGTCTGAAACCTTATCTGCCACCGTCTCGGTTGATGCTGGCCTTTCTATAGCAGAGGTGAGACGCAAAGGGATAGAAGACATTGAAAGGAACTACCTGAAAGAACAATTAGCCCAGAACAGGGGAAAGATCCAGAACACTGCCAAGGCAGCAGGGATCACGACTCGTCAACTACACAAATTAATGAAAAAATACGGCCTCAGAAAAGAAGATTTCAAGTCATTAAATTAACCTGACCTCCCTGCCCCCTACCTTATTTCCACTTCTTTGGAACTCTCAACGAATATTTCATAAAAACGCGATTATGGTGTCAAAATCCTTTTTTATTCGGAACTGGATGTTCCGATCTATCAATATATCGGAACCTCAATTTCATATTTTAATTTCCCTTATGATTTCAGCCGATTACCCCACCTTACCACCATTTGTAAAGGACAGATCCCCATTTTTCTCCTGGAATCGGAACCGACAATTCTGATCGGTCCCAGCGCAAGAATCTATAAAACCATGCAAAATCAATAAGTTATAATTTTGGCATGTTCATTGCTTTTTTTGAATAACATGGAAATTCATCCCGGCAGATTGGGATGAAAAAGGGGATGTAGTTGCCGTAGCCGTTTCGACTTATGATGAGGTTGAGTACCTTATCGAAAATAATGAGAAGGGAAAAGAATTGAAGGCGTTCATCCGGGAAGAGGTGGAAGTCAGTGGCATTCTGAAAAAGGAAAAAAACAGGCTGATAATAAAAATAAAGGAATACAGGTTGAAACCGGGTTTAAAATCAGCCCAGAATTCTATAAAGCAAAACTCAAAGATTAGAAAAAAATAGAATTCATTCTTTTTTGCAAAACAAAAAATCTATTGATTAAAAGGGAGATTTAAAAATGAAAAAAAATAAGAAGTTCTTATTTGCCGGGTTTCTGGCCATGCTTATGATTGCCTTTGTCTCCGGACCAGCCATTTCGGCAGACAGCGTAACCATTTTGGGGATAGTGAACAGCAGTTACCAAATCGTGACCGATAATGATCAGGTTTATCATATCGGTGAGGGTGAAAAAGGTGATGAAGTGATCGAACTCGTAGGCAAGAAGGTAAAAGTGGCGGGAATGGTTGAGGAAGTTGATGAAGGTAAGATCATAGTGGTCACTTCATATGAAATTATTGAGGAATAGAGAGTCAAACAGGCACTCTTAATGTTCAAATGGGGGGAGAGCTTTATCGCCCTTTTGTCATCAAGTGGGGATCCCACAATAAATGGAAAAACATTCCATTAACATCGAGGAAAATGAGCCTCCGGGCCGGATGGCAGGCTTTCACACGAGAGCATTGTCATTTCGCGAACAATTCTTCCCTGAGGCAACCCGTGCTGAGTGGGACGATTGGAGCTGGCAACTGCGGAACCGAATCACCGATCTTCATGAACTGGAACGTATCATCCTGCTTTCTGAGGATGAGCGCAATGCTATTATTAGCGGCGGCGCCCTGTTCCCTGTAGCTATTACACCCTATTATGCAAGCCTCCTTGATGGAAATAATTCCTCTCAGCCCCTTCGCCGTACAGTGGTGCCTGTAATGTGTGAGAAATTGGTCTCAAAGGAAGAAGCCCGAGATCCCTTGAAGGAAGACGATGACAGCCCGGTGCCTTGTCTGGTTCATCGCTATCCGGACCGTGTCCTTTTTCTCGTTACCAATTTCTGTGCCACCTATTGCCGATACTGCACGCGATCGCGCCTGGTAGGGAATGGAAGGGGATCTCACTTCAATTTTGATCAATGGCAAAAGGCTATTGAATACATAGAGTCAACGCCTACTGTTAGAGATGTGCTGCTGTCCGGTGGTGATCCATTAACCCTTCCTGACAAGAAGCTTGAATGGCTTCTATCCCGGTTGAGGCGCATCCCTCACGTGGAATTCCTGCGTATCGGGACAAAAGTTCCCGTGGTTTTGCCGCAGCGCATCACGGCCGGGCTTGTTCGCATGCTGAGACGCTATCATCCGCTATGGATAAGCATTCACTTCACCCATCCGGATGAACTGACTCCAGAGGTGGCAAAGGCATGTGAGCGTCTCGCAGACGCGGGTATCCCCTTAGGAAGCCAGACAGTCCTTCTTGCGGGTGTAAATGACGATGTGGATACCATGAAGAGATTGATGCATGGGCTCCTCCGAATAAGAGTCAGGCCCTACTACCTATACCAGTGTGATCCAGTTTTGGGCTCAGCCCATTTCAGGACACCCGTGGCAAAAGGAATGGAGATTATACAGGGGTTGCGCGGTCACACGACCGGCTATGCAGTGCCGACTTATGCAATCGACGCGCCTGGAGGGGGAGGCAAAATCCCTTTGTTACCCACAACCATTGTTGGACGGGAGGGTGATCATTTGCTGCTGAGAAACTATAAGGGGCATATTTATCGTTACCCTGACCCAGGCCGTCAAAAGGTTTGAATCCCATATGTTTTTTTATAGGAAAACGCCATGAAGATAGGGATCACCTATGATCTTCGAGAAGATTATCTTGCAGCAGGTTTTAGTGAAGAGGAAACTGCTGAGTTTGATAGTGCGGAAACCATCCAGGCGATTGATGAGACCTTGAAAGATTTGGGTTACGAAACAGATCGCATAGGCAACATCAAAAACCTGATAAGCCGCCTGGTAGCAGGCGATAAATGGGATATGGTTTTCAATATTGCCGAAGGTCTCAGGGGCTTTGGCAGGGAGGCGCAGGTTCCGGCGATGTTAGACGCCTACGATATACCGTATACCTTTTCAGATCCCCTGGTGCTCTCGCTAACGCTTCATAAGGCCATGACCAAGCACGTGATTCGAGATCACGGGATCATAACCCCCGACTTTTGCGTTGTCATGACGGAATCTGACATTTCAGGGGTTAATCTTCCCTTCCCTCTTTTTGCCAAGCCTGTTGCAGAGGGGACAGGAAAGGGGATCACCCATCACTCAAGGATATTGACTGAAAATGAACTGATATCTATGTGCAGGAGGCTTTTGTCCGAATATAAACAACCCGTTCTCGTTGAGGCCTTTCTTCCGGGCAGGGAACTCACGGTTGGGATTCTGGGAACTGGAAGAGATTCAGCGGTTATAGGGGTTATGGAGATTATCCAACGGGATAATGCGGAACCCGATGTCTACTCTTACCGGAATAAGGAAAGATATAAAGATCTGGTGGAATACCGCCTGGCAAACGATGGAATAGCGGAAAAGGCCGGGGAGATGGCCCTGGCCGTCTGGCGAAGGCTTGGATGCAGGGATGCGGGGCGGGTTGACCTTCGTGCGGATGCTGATGGCATCCCAAATTTCATGGAAGTTAACCCCTTGGCAGGCCTTCACCCCCAACATTCGGACCTCTGCATAATCGCCAGCATGGTTGGCATCAGTTACACAGCCCTTATAGAAGCGATTATTTCATCGGCAATGGAACGTATTAATAAAGAGCAGCAGTTGACAGGTACATGTAATGAGTAAAAGGGTAATTGCCGTGGTCCATAATGCTCCGGTTCCTGCCGGTCACACCTTTTCCGAGGCATCTTTGGATGTCCTTACACAGGTGGAGAATATTGAGAATGCTCTTGTTGAGCTTGGGCATCCAACGGTGCGCATACCCTTTACGAGGGATATCAGCGCATTTATTCAAAGAATGAAGGAAGAGAAGGTTGAGATGGCATTCAACCTGTGCGAGACCGTGGATGAGAACCCACAACTTGCCGGGCATCCTGCCGCTGTCCTTGAACTCCTTGGGATTCCATTCTCGGGTTCCCCATCCATGGCCCTCATGCTCACAACGGACAAAGTCATGACCAAACGCCTGCTGATTGTCAGGGGAATCAGAACGCCCAATTATCTGATTTATGATGGCACACACAAATTTAATGCTCAAGTTTTGACGTTCCCTGTCATCAGCAAACCAAGGTTCGAAGACGCCGGCATCGGTATTGATCAAGATTCCGTATTCCAGGATGAAGGAGAGTTAAAGAGAGGGCTTAGAGATTTTTTCAACCTTTTCGGAACCCTTCTGGTAGAAGAATATATTTCCGGCAGAGAATTCAATGTTTCACTTTTCGGGTATCCTTCAGCAAGTGTCCTGCCGGTTTCGGAAATCGATTTTTCCGACTTTCCGGAAGGACGTTACCCTATTGTCGGTTACCGGGCCAAATGGGACAGGGACTCTTTCGAATACCAACACACTCCAAGGAAGTTTCCACAAGAGTTCCCCCATACCCTGCTAAAAACCATGGAAAGAACTGCCCTTGAGAGTTTTCATCTCCTTATTCTCAGGGATTATGGACGGGTTGATATGAGGGTCGACGGCAGTGGAAGGATTCACGTCCTTGAGGTTAATGCGAATCCATGTCTGAGCCCGGATGCCGGATTTGTAGCGGCAGCCCAAAAAGCCGGTATGACGTATTCCGATATGGTAAGGGAGCTTGTAAATTTCATCGAAAAAAGATCGAGGAACAATGAAAATCAGGCCTCTCATATTTCATGATAGGGAAAAGATATTGAGACTTCTAAGACAGAGAAGTGTCTTTAACGAGAAGGAGATCCAGGTAGCATTGGAGGTTATCGACGATACCCTCCGTCAACACGAGAAGAAGGACTATCAAGTTTTCTGCGCTTTCGATGGTAATGGCGGTCTCGCAGGATATATTTGTTTTGGGCCTGTTCCAATGACTGATGACTGTTATGATCTTTACTGGGTTGTAGTCGATGATAAATTTTCGAGGAACGGGGTCGGCGGAAAGCTACTTGGATTCATGGAGGAATTTGTGACCAGAGAAGGGGCCCGGCGCATCTACGTGGAAACCTCCTCGACATCGCCTTACGAGCCTGCAAGGTCCCTTTATAAAAAACATGGCTACCAGATGGTATGCTTATTGATGGACTTTTATCGGGAGGGGGACCACAAGATGATCTTTATGAAGGAGGTTTGCGGCATTATCCCCCAATAAGACGATGATTGAATATTACGGCGAGGAATCATAAGTTACCGCGATTTTGATCATTTTGAGATTCCTTTAAAGCGCATCCAGAATATCGCACTACACATAAACGCACAGGAGTCACATACAAGATGAAAGTTCTAATCATAGCTGCAGGTCGAGGCAGCAGGCTAAACGAATTAACTGACGATAGACCTAAAGCACTATTTCCTGTTTTGGGACGCTCATTAATCGAAAGAGTGATTTTAACCTCAAAACAAGCGGGCATTAAAGAATTTGTGTTTGTTGTCGGTTATTTGGGTGATAAGATAAAAGAAGCCCTGGGCAACGGAGAGCGATTTGGGGTAAGGATAGATTATGTCAAGAATGAAGAATGGCAGGAAGGTAATGGAGTTTCTGTTTTGAAAGCCAGGGAATTATTAAATGACAATTTTGTCCTCTTGATGTCTGATCATATCTTTGATGTTCGCATTTTGAAAGAACTTGTCGATCATCAGATAAAAGGCTCTGTCATGTTAGCAGTTGACAAAAAAGATCCTTTACCAGGGGATACGAAAGTTCTGGAAAAAGAGGGGAAGATTGTTGCCATAGGAAAAGAGATAGATGAATCTAATTGTTTGGATACCGGTATCTTCCTGTGCTCACCAAAGATGTTTTCGTATCTGGAAGAAGAAATCAAAGAAGACAGGACCGAACTTGCAAATGCCATTGCCAGGGCTGCCAAGAATGAGGATGCTGAGATTTTTGACATTACGAGCATTAGCCCATATATTTCAAGTATGCGCAAAGAGATCAAGGCATTCTGGATGGATATAGATACAAAAGAGGATATAGTTAAAGCAGAAAAAATTCTGATTGAAAATGCCTGCAAAGGGACGAACGATCTCCTTGCAACATATGTAAATAAACCAATAGAGGATTTTATTGTTAAACGGGTGGCAAATTATGGAATCACACCCAATCAGATTACAGTTCTAACCAATATAATCGCTTATGCTTCCACAATTTTATTTTTCAAAGGATATCTGTTGTTCGCATCTCTTTTAACCTTTATCGTTTCATTTATGGACGGTGTAGATGGGAAACTCTCAAGAGTAAAGATCTCTTCTTCCAGAACCGGAAAAATGGAGCATGCCTTTGATTTCCTCTTTGAGCACTCCTGGTATATTGCTTTGGCCTTTTATTTATCAAAAACCGTTGGGTTAAGTTCAATTATCCTGGCTACATTTATACTCCTTTTTGATGGTTTTTCACACTACTGCCAGCGGGCTTTTGAAGATGCAGAAAAAGGCTACCAACTGGTAGATTACGGGGAACTTGAAAGAAAATTTAGAAAATTTGATGGGAGAAAAAACACCTATATCATTCTTATCCTGTTTGGCGTTTTACTTAACGTGCCATTTTACTCTTTGATTGCCATAACCTCCTGGTCATTTATCAGCGCAGGATTCTATTGTGTAAGGACAATGAAACACTTGCATATGATGGATCGCAAAGAACACCTGTGATCAAAATCATGTATAATTATACACCCACGGAACCTCACTATTGGGTCCGTGAAGAAAAGCAAAATGGACAACGCATCAATCATTACTGCATACAAACGGTACGCCCGCAGCTATGATTGCCTTTTCGGGCGGATACTCGATCCGGGTCGAAGACTTGTGGTCGAAAAGATGAACTGCCTGCCGGGCGAAAAAGTCCTTGAGGTCGGCGTGGGCACAGGACTATCACTACCCTGTTATCCTGACCAGACTTCTGTGGCGGGCATCGACATTTCTCCCCATATGCTTGCCAGGGCGAACCATCGAATTTTTTCGGAAGGGCTGCGTAATTGCTCACTGAGCCTCATGGATGCCCAAAATATGAGTTTTGCTGACGGCTTTTTCGACAAGGTCGCTGCCATGTATATCGCTTCTGTTGTGCCCGATCCTCAAGACATGGTCTCGGAGATGAAACGGGTCTGCAAATCCG
>Ga0222678_1000201_pt1 | contig 30238 bp, 24 predicted proteins | sample AntAcemetagen937_FD_179801 | JGI IMG/M metagenome (GOLD analysis project Ga0222678, IMG submission 179801) | Saline water microbial communities from Ace Lake, Antarctica - #937 | ecosystem: Environmental > Aquatic > Non-marine Saline and Alkaline > Saline | place: Antarctica: Ace Lake... | reverse complement strand
TATGAAGAATTGGAACAAAAGGTCAAGGAATTAGAGAAAAAGACCTTTGAGGGAGAGCGAAAGCAGGCGGAGGAAAAATATCGTGGGTTTTTCGAGAACTCAACTGATTTCGTTTACACCTTAGATTTGAAAGGCAATTTTACGGACGTAAATAAGGCAGCAGAATACCTCACTGGCTATACAAAGAAAGAATTGATCGGGATGAATTACAGAGACTACGCCGCAGCGGATAGCCATGAGAAGATCTTTCAAGGCTTCCGCCGGATTTTTGAGGAAGGAGAACCCTTACAGGATTTCGCTCTTGAGGTAACCCTCAAGGACGGGGCTAAGAAATATTTTGAAACCAGCGTCAGTCCCTTGAGGAAAGGAAGGAAGATTATCGGTTTTCATGGGAGCTCAAGGGATATTACCCGCAGGGTGCACTCAGAGCAAGCACTGAAGCGGAGCGAGGAGCGATACAGAACCATCCTCGAGGACATCGAAGAGGCATACTTTGAGGTTGATATTACCGGTAACTTTACTTTCTTTAATGATTCATTATCGAAAATCCTTGGATATTCCAATGATGAATTGGCGGAAATGAATAACCGGGAGTATATGCCTCCAGAATCCTCTAAGAAAATCTATGATCTCTTTAACGAGATCTACAAAACAGGAAACCCCATAAAAAAAGTGGTCTATGAAATCATTAGAAAGGATGGGGGTCACGGCTTTCATGAATTGTCTGCTTCCCTGATGAAAGACCAGACAGGCCGGCCAATCGGGTTCCGCGGTATTACACACGATATAACTGATCTTAAGAAGGCTGAAGCAGCCCTGCGTGAGAGCGAAGAACGATACAGAACGCTTGTAGATAACTTACCGGTTGCGGTTTATCGAAACACACCTGGCCCTAAAGGGGCATTTCTTACGGCAAATCCTGCTTTTTGTAATATGTTCGGATTCAAAAACGAGGAAGAAGTCAAAAAGGTGGCGACTGCTGATCTTTATGAAAATCCCAAGGAAAGAAAGGAATACTCAGACAACCTTATACAAAAGGGAGTACTAAAAGATTTTGAAAGAACATTATTGAAAAAAGACGGAACCCCTGTCCATACATCAATCACTTCCCGCGTAGTATATGGGAAAAATGGAAAAGTTTCTCATTTTGATTCCATTATGCTTGATATCAGCGAACAAAAGCTTGCTGAAGAGGCCTTGCGGGAGAGCGAAGAAAAATACCGAACCATCCTTGAAAGCATCGAAGACGGCTATTATGAAACAGACTTTGCCGGAAACTTTACCTTTTTTAACGCTTCATTGTGCAGGATCTTTGGATATTCTGAAAATGAATTAATGGGCATGAATTACAAGAAGAACATAGATAAAGAGGTAGCTGACAGGCTATATGGAGTATTTAACAAGGTGTATAAGACAGGGAAGCCTGTCAAAGGATTCGAGTATGAGGTTTCATGGAAGGACGGCAGCAAAAGATTTGTTGAGATCTCAGTATCTCTGTTAAGGGATGCTGGAGCTAAGCCTATGGGGTTTCGTGGTATTACCCGGGATATCACGGAAAGAAAACTTGCTGAAGAAGAAAACAAACGGCTGGAAACACACCTCCAACAAGCCACTAAGATGGAGGCTATTGCCACATTGGCTGGCGGTGTTGCCCATGAATTCAACAACGCCCTGATGGGGATTATGGGGAACATTGAACTGCTTAAAATGGATTTACCTGAAGATGAAAGACGAGATAGATATTTTGAGGCCATGAAGGATTCCGGTCATCGTATGTCTCGTTTGACTGACCAATTATTAGCCTATGCACAGGGAGGGAAATATCAACCAAAGAATCTGAGGTTGGATGGTTTTGTAACACAAACACTGCCAATCCTGCAGCATGACCTCAGCCCTGAAGTCAGGGTGGAAACACATTTCCCGAAAGATCTCTCATATATTAAGGCCGACTATGCCCAGATGCAGATGGTCCTGTCTGCCCTATTGGCCAATTCAAATGATGCCATAGAAGATGAGGGCCTTATCAGAATAACTGCCGGAAACGAAGATATTGACGAAGATTTCGCAAAACAGCATCCCGGTTTTAAGCTTGGGGCCTATGTCTGCCTCACTATCGAGGATGACGGTAAGGGTATGGACGAGGAGACAAAAGATGGGATATTTGAACCCTTTTTCACCACCAAATTTCAGGGCCGTGGTATGGCGATGGCCGCTGTGTATGGAATTGTAAAGAATCATGATGGCTGGATCTATGTGGACTCTGAATTGGGAAAGGGAACTGTTGTTCAAATTTACCTTCCCGCCATTGAGATAGAGATAGAAAAACCAAAAAAAGCCGAAGTTCAAATAGCTACAGGAAGTGGAACAATACTGATGATTGAAGATGAAGATGTGGTTATTGAAGTTACCCAGGCGATGTTAGAGTGGTTAGGTTACCGGGTTATGGTAGCCAAGACTGGAAAGGATGCCATCCATATAACCGAAACCTTTGATGGCCAGATTGACCTTGCTCTATTAGATATAAAATTACCTGATATGGAAGGCGGCAAGGTGTATCCTCTTATCATGGAAGCCCGCCCGGACCTTAAGGTGATTGTTTTCAGCGGGTACTCCATTGAAGGCCCTGCCCGAAAGATCTTAGATGCAGGTGCTCAGGATTTTATCCAAAAGCCTTTTTCGCTTGCAACATTATCTGAGAAACTTAAGGAGGTATTGGAGGGGAAATAACCCGTAGAATCAGACCGATTTCTTTGGAAGTCAAATGCTAACTTTCCTATATTAACCATCTATTTGAAATTCCAAGTAAAAAGTGAATGATTGATCTGGTAGTCTTACATAATTTTGATTGATGTGTTAGTCAAGTATCATGCACGTCACCCTTTCCCACGACCGGATGAGGCGAAAACCGATAAACTACCGTTTTGAGACCGATGTCCCCAGTCACGTTTCCCGATGGTAACGAGAGCTGACCCATTTCTGCGCAAATATTTCTTAATAATAATGAGCCACGACAATGACTAAAAAAGATAAGAAGTTCATCAGCTTTTCAAAGGCAATCCGAGAAATCCTGGACGATTTTAGGTTAGATCCTAAACAGTATGATTTATTTGCGAAAGTATACACTTCTCTTGCTGGAGGAGAAGCTATCCCCGGCGAAGAAGAATGCCCACCCTTTGGATTTAAGTATGGTGGAATCTGGTATCGACCCGGCTTTTTGAAAGAAAAAGTGTTTTACAGTTTGCAGGAATTCCACGATTTGCTTGCCCGAGCCTTCATTTCAAAAAGCCCAAGCAATGAAGACGTCTCAAAAATTTATAGGGCAGTTATGGGCGTTAAAGCGTATGTAGGTACTAGGGCTGGTATCGGTGCTGGCATCTGGGTTGAGACAGAAATGGAAAATTTCAGATGTATACAATGTGGGCATTGTTGTTTAGAGCTATCCGATGCATACAGCACAACCGCATATGAAGAAGATATGGACAGATGGGAAAAGGAAAGACGCTGGGATATTCTGGATTATGTTGTAGGGTCAGACCTCTGGATAAGCCCCAGAACCGGACAAGATGTCACCAGATGTCCCTGGTTAAGAAAGCTCCCGAAAAAGAATAAGTACATTTGTAGAATCCATAATACAAAGCCAAGGCAATGCAGAGATTATCCAAAGTCAAAAAAGCACGCGCTACAAACTGGATGTAGAGGCTTCATGTGAGAGTAATGGTTTCATTCTGGAGAATAGCGGTACGGTGAATTCATGATTATATCACCCCTCAGATTGAAATTCCGGAATTCGTGACCCTGTCAGACCTAACATTCATCGTTCCGGGCTAAGGCGTTGAGGCTCTCAGCCCGGTTTTTTAATCTACCCATGGATGCTGTCAATCCATCTCATAGCCTCAATATCACTTACTTTTCCTAAGTATCTCTGAGTTGTTGCCAGATTTGAATGTCGGAGGATGATTTTACTCACAATTTCCAGAGGAGTTCCGGCGCGGGATGCAAAAGTCGCAGCGTGTCTTCTCAAGTCATGTGGTCTCAATTTGATGTCGACCAGTTTACCGGCCTTGAGCACGGTCATCCTTGCAGCCGAGTAGGTTATGGGAAAAATCCTCTCATCAGGTCCAATTCCTTTGTCACGAATGTATTCTTTGAGTCTGTCCGCCACTTTTTGTGGAATGAAGACAAGCTCCGTCTCTTTGCCGCTTTTGGGATCGCGGATAAATATCTTCCTATCTTCAATATCGTTGGGAGTGAGTTTCAAGACCTCACCTACTCTCATGCCACCAAGGGCCATGAGTTCGAGCATAAGGCGGTTCCTAAGTTTCTCTGTTCTGAAGATGATTTCATCTACGACATCCTTTTCTAAGATTTTCCAATGAATAGCCCTTTGTTCTTTGAAAATCTGCCGTAGAACTGGAGAATCGCATGGATTTTGAAGGTTGGAATCATAAGAGGTCTTGATAAAGTTGAAGAAGGCGGAAATGAGAGCGTAACGAAGTTTCTTGGTTGATTGTTTCGCCCCTTCAGATATCTTGGTAAGAAAAGGTAGGATACCGTCTGTGGTTATGGATGTTAATTCGATGTTCCCGAAATAGTTTTCAAATCTGGTTAGAACGAACTTATAGTTTTCCAATGTGCTTTTCTTGGCGTTCATCCTCTGATAGTTAAAAAAAATTTCGTAGCTTCCATTAATTCCATTGCGTACCTCCTTTTTTGGTTTTTGGGTTAATAAAAAATGAATTGACCTTAGCCATAGGAACTGGGTAATATTAGGACTACAAACTCAAAACTTCAATAAAAACCAAATTGTTGAATGCCCAAAATCAATCGAGAAGCCCTATCTCATAGTATTAGTCTTCGGATTATGGAAAAACTATCGACAAATGAAAAATATAATGTAGATGAATTGGCGAAGGAATTGGGTTTGTCAACAGCTTTGAGGAATAATATTCGCAACAATTTTGGTGACCCAATTTCTATTGGTGAATTGAAGCAGATAACCCCAAATCAATTTTTTGCATGCAAGAATATGGGTAGAAAGAGATGGAATCAATTGCAAGAGGCTTTGTCTGGGTTTGAATTTCCTGAACATTCGGTTACATTTATTCGTAAACAAGGCCCTAAACGCATAATAATTGAAGTTGATCTGTCAAAATCCTTTGAGAAAGTTATCCGGGATCTATCTATGATTATAGATAAAACTTCATAACCAACATGAAATATATGCCTGATATTCCATGCGAAACGTGAAAGATACTTATCCCATCCTTGACAAGATGCAGGTGATATGAGGCAGAAGTATCATGCACGTATCTTAGCCGGAATCGAAAGCCTCGAACCAGGGTTCAAGGTTATTAACAAGAATCATAGTCTCTGATGATGAAAACAATGCCCTTCATGACATGATCTAAACCAAGAAAGGGTGGACTAATGAGAATTGTAAAGGCTCATACGCTGTGTCAAAGGCACAAATTGTATGGGCTTTTTCATTTTAAGGTGTCTGGAGGATCTTCTGATGGCCAAAAAGCCAACTTATGAAGAATTGGAACAAAGGGTCAAGGGGTTAGAGCAAGCAGAATCTGAGCGCAAGCGGGCCGAGGAGGCGCTGCGGGAGAGCGAGGAAAAATATCGGTCTATGATGGAATCGATGAAAGACCCGGTCTATATTTGCTCACCGGATTTTAGAGTCAAATATATGAATCCTACCATGATCAGATATGGGATATCATCCTGTAAAATGATAACAAATATGGGGGAATAGTCTGCTTTCGTAACTTGAGCCAGGTAAAATAAGAAAGGATGCTAAGAGATGTCTAAATCTTGAAGTGCACTAAAGTGAGCTGAAGTTAAGGAGTTCATCACCTATCGGTTGGTCCGGGGAGGGAAAAATGGATGATAAACACAAAGTCCTGATCATGCGGTGCGAGGAATACGATCCGGATAAGATTGCCGGCATCGTCAAAGAGGGCATGGAAGAATTAAACGTCAGGCCCACGGGAAGGATTCTTCTCAAGCCCAACGTGGTTATTGCCCACCCTGAGATCTTTCCCCATGCCTTTACCCGTAAAGAATTTTTAGACGGGGTTATATCCGCCACAAAGGCCCGGGCCGAGGGGGTCGAGGAAATTGCTGTGGGTGAGAGATCGGGTATCACGATTCCTACCAGGTACAATTGCAGGAACGCCGGTTACCCGGAAGTCATAAAGAAACACGGGATAAAGACCTATTATTTTGACGAGGTCAAACAGGTCCCGGTCGCATTGAAAAGGGAGGGGAGACTCAGGGACAAAATCTTTGTGCCGAAATCGATCGCACAATGCGACTTTCTCATCAACCTTCCCAAGTTCAAAGCACACCCCTGGTGCAGACTGACCCTCAGTCTCAAGAATTTCATCGGCATACAGGATGACAGACACAGGCTAATTGACCATAACCTTTTCTTGGAACACAAGATTGCGGACCTTCAGGAGGTTATCCAGCCCAAATTTATCGCAATAGACGGGATTACGGCCGGCCAGAAAATGATGTTGACCCCGACCCCCTTTCACATGGGCGCCATCGTTATGGGGACAAACTCCTGTGCCGTGGATACGGTTGGCTGTCACATGGTCAATGTGGATCCCAATGACCTGATTCACCTCCGGTTTGCGTCAGAAAGGGGTTTTGGCCCCATGAATATGGACGAAATCGAGGTCTCAGGCGATTTCCCCCTTGAAGAGGTCCGGGGAAAAACCAAGGATTTTGAGTTCTGCCTGGAACGTATCGATGACTACTTTGGGAAAGACAGCAACCTCTCATGCACAGTGGGGACCTTTCCTGAAAAACATTCCCGTGATTACTGCTGGGGTGGTTGCCCGGGAGCCCTCCAGGAGGCCATGCACATATTCAGAGGTTTTTATCCGAACGTGGAAAAAGACATGAAAAAGGTCCGGTACGTGGTCGGCAGGGTGGAAGGACCGCTTGACCTTGATGAGGGTGAAAGGGTGATCTTTGCCGGAAACTGCACCAGTTGGAAAGGAAAAATCGATGGCAAAGACGTGAACATTAAAAGTAGCTACAAGACCTATCGGGATGTTGATGAAAAAAAGGCCAAATCCAATGATATGATCTTAAAAAGCATTAAGACTATATGGGAATGCTTCAGAAACAGATCTTCCCGTTATATACATGCAAAGGGGTGCACCCTGTCCGTTGCGGAAAATGTAAATTATTTGTCTGCCATAGGAAAAATAGGAAACCCTAATTTTGATTCCAGGCTGTTGATACCGGTAAATATAGCCTACTGGCAGATGCGGGCCAAACGTCTCTTGAACAGGTTTTTTGGTTAAGATTAGGGAGGTCCCTACTCTTAAAAACTACCCACAATCAGTACTGTCCAAAATAAATCGATATCTTGATCTGGATCACATAATATCAGTACGTTAGTATTCGAAATTCGCGTTTTTCATTTAAGGTTATTATGTGACATCACGTCGGCAGGGAGACGGCATATTCTCTTCGTTTCGTTCGCTTCGCCGTCCATGGCTCCGTTCACTGCGGGATTTTGGCCCTTCGGCTATCCTGCCTCAGGACCAAAATACGCCACTCCGAGAACATCCCGCCCCCTGCCTTTATGGGAAAACACGTCTTTGGACAAGAGTGCCCCACAAAAAAATTACAACTCCGGATAAAGCGTCTTTATCACATCATCAAGCTCCAACTCTTTTAAGTGTTCAATATCAGTCTTTCCGGTATCCAAATCCCAGTGCATGGCCCCGTAATAGGACTTTGCCAGCATATCGAAATCCAGGGTGACTTTGCGGGCCGGCCCCTTGGGCAAAGGCGGATCGCCGCAAAGACGTTTATGGGGGCGGAAGTCCCTTATGGGATTAATAGCTTCTCGAACGTTAAAGGCATGCCTTAGCTGGTGTACCCGTTCGGCAATGACCAGATAGTCATCATTTGAAAGGTCCCATCCCGTGGCCGCGTTCATCCATTCGCAAATCGGAATATCGCCGCCGATCTGCGTACCGAAGAGGCAGACCCCGGCGCAGTCAAGAAGCGTCTTGTAGAGACTGTTGACCGCAATACCCTCTCCTTTGTTATCGTATCTGTATCGTTCTTTCCGGGTCGAAAGGGCGGGTATCTTTTTGGCGCGAGAAAATTTCTTTTCAATGTGCTGCAGGTCGAGGAATTGATATGAGGAGATTGTATGGCGGCCGGGAGTGGGTTCGCAGCAATAAGAAAAGATAAACCCGGGATCAAACCTGGGGTCGTGCATGGCGGCCTCCACCCCGCCGCAGTGAACGGCAAAAGCCTTCGATCCCTGACCGATCCTTTCCGCGGCCCGCTTCACGCCATCGGCCAAAATATCTCCAAGCCCTTTCCGGTTTATGATCATCTCGGTAAGTTTAATAATGGCATCGGCCTTACCCCAGCGCAGTTCAAGCCCATCCGTATCTTTCAGGGTCAGGATGCCGTTTTCAAAGCATTCTATGGCAAAGGCCACTGTCCCACCGCAGGAAATGGAATCCATTCCGGCACGGTTTACCATATCATTCAACCTGAATATGGAATAAAGATCATCATTTAAGAGGAGACTGCCGAACGCGCAGATGGTTTCGTATTCGGGCTTGTGCATCTCTTCTATGATGTTAGGGCCCTCGGTAATTTGCATTATTCCCCCGCAGCGGATCGGGCACGAGTGGCAGCCGTATTTCTTTTCCTGGTATTTAAGGACCGATTCGGCCCCGATTTTCTGAGATTGCTTCAGTGGGAAGTCCCTGTAACCGATACCTCCCCAGTTTTTTATGGGGCTGTCACCGGATTCCGCACTCAAGGCCGTCAAAGAGGGCGTGCCGAACTTGCTCAAAATCAGGCGCCATAGATCCGCAGGTTGGCGCGGGTATACCAGCCCGATCCTTGTAAGCCTTCCGGTCAGGCCAAGGACCCCGTCCCCTAAAGACCCCTCCATAAACTTGAATCGATTAATCCTTTTTCGAAATGCCTTTCTAAGCTCGCCTATCTTTTCACTGTCAACTACACCCACCTTTTTCCTGCCCGCCGCTACAACCGCCTTGAGCCTTTTTGAACCCATGACCGCGCCGAGCCCGCCCCTGGCGGCTATTCGTCCCCGGTCATTTACTATCCCCGCCATATAACTGAGCCGTTCCCCCGCAGGTCCGATACACGCGACCTGGGCCCTTCGGCCGTGCTCTTCCTTGAGTCTTATCTCGGTCTCAATAGCGTCCCTGCCCCATAGGCCTGACGCATCCATGAGCTCCGCAGACTGATCGTCCACATACAGATATACGGGATCATGACTTACCCCTTGGAAAAACAATGCATCCAACCCACACCTTTTCAGGGAAGGGGAAAAGTAACCGCCGCAGTTGGCATCTCCCCAGCCTCCCGAGGCCGGTGATTTACTCACCACAGTGAACCGGCCGGAAAAAAGAGAGCCCGTCTCCGTGAGAAGGCCGTTTGTAAAACCAAGGATGTTCTCAGGTCCCAGGGGATCAATCCCCGGTTTTAGTTTGTCCCAGAGTATCTTGGCCCCAAGACCGACACCGCTCAGGTACTTCCGGTAAAAGGCATCATCCAATTCCCGGTATGAAATCGTGCCGGCACCCAAGTCCACATTCAGGATTTTACCGCAATATCCTTTTCCGGTCTTATGTTCCATGTCCGTCATCTGTTATCCTCCTCAGGTGGGGATTTTGTGGGCAATCTGGGCTATAATTCGATTTTTATTGTCAATTGCCTGTTTTTAGGCTTAAATAAATCATTTCTGGTCTTGCGGGAAGCATTTTATTCCGCATTCAACTGATAATAACAATATCATAGCTGCTCGTAAATGCTTTTTTGATTTGTGATAAGAACTCGCTTTTTTAACCGTTAAGTATAAGAGAAACGGGGTTGGGTGTCAAAAAGAATCTGGCCGCAGGATATTGTAGTCGCAACGGGGGGCTTCAATATGGAAGTCTCAGTTCAGGGCGGACCTGGATGTGGTGAGCCTGTCAAGGCCCCTATGACGCCGGGGGATCTGGAACTGGTGGAAATTAGAGTAAAAGAACCCGTTGAACCTGATTCTTTTTTCAAAAATCAGGAAGGGAGAATCTCCGTGTAGACCGGGTCCAAATATGGCCACTTATCGGACACGGGGAGCTGGGAGGCATATTAGGGGCCATACACTTCGGAAAAGATCGGCCTTGCCGTTAAGGAAAAACTTGAAAGATAGCAGTTTCTGGCCTCGAACTCGATTGAAGAATGCCTATTATTGTTGTTGCAGGGATTTTTCGACAAAAATGAAGAATTGATCCGGCAGCCTTGCAAGATTTAGGCGGGTGTGAGAAAGAAGACAAATGCACGTTACCTTGACCGGGGATGCTGCCAGATACCAAAGAAATCCTGACCATATTGTGCCTGGCAAAATATCAATCAGGTTCGGTATCCGCGGTCACATTTCTCAATATGTAAGTTATATCTCTTCTTATGGAGGTTAATCATGTCAGCAAAAAGACCCGGCAAGTTTATGGCGTCATTGGTATTAGCAATAGTCTTATGCCTGCTGCTGATATCCGGGGGCTGCTCGGACAGCAGCAATGATGGCGGAAGCGCGGGAAAACTTGTCAATTATGTGCTAAGCAAAGAATTTACGGCCCAGGAAGTGGCCGAAGCCATCAAGAACGATTTTTCCAACATCCCGGGCATTGACGTGAGCGAAATGATAGCGACTTCCAACGCCGTGAAGGCATATTCTATTGAGTATTATACCACAGATATCAACGGGGAGTTGATTATAGGATCGGGCCTCGTGGCGTTTCCTTCCCCAGCCGACGGCGAATATCCCGTGGTTCAATATCATCATGGCACCCAGTTCAACAATCAGGATGTTCCGTCAAACCCCGACAGGAGCAAGGAGGCTTTGGGGTGCATGGCGGTTTTTGCAGGACATGGCTATATAACTTCGCTGCCTGACTATATTGGACAGGGGAAATCCAAGGTAAAGCATCCTTACCTTCATATCGAATCGGAAGCTACATCCAGCGCCGATATGCTGAAAGCCGTGGAAGAACTTTGCGGCGAGCTTATGGTGACAAGCAATTCAAAGCTGTTCATCCTCGGCCATTCCCAGGGTGGGCAAGCAACCATGGCTCTGCAAAACTACCTTGAAACGGCCAATTCGGAGCAGCCTTTCAATCTTACCGCCTCCACGCCTATCGCCGGGATTTATGATCTTCCGAAGGAATGGGCTTTCTGGTTTACCAACCCGCCCGGGTGCTCACCCCTGGCCGCCCATTTAACCCTGGCATACAGGTATATTTATGGTTTTACGGACACCCTGAGCGAATTATTCCTGCCTCCCTATGACAGCCAGATTCTAAGCATAGATGACGGCACGCATAACGGAGAGGAAATGTATGCTATGCTTCCCGATACCATGAAAGGTTTGCTGCAGCCGGACTTCATAAATGCAGTCAATGCCAAGACACATCCCTTCTATGACTCAATGGAAGATAATATTATTGACAATTTTGCACCTATCACCCCAACCCGGCTGCATATCGCGAAAGACGACGAACTCATACCTTATTCCTCTTCAGTAGATTCGTGCAACAAGATGAAAGCCCTGGGCGCTGTAGATATCGAAGTGGTGAATGTAGGGTCCGGCTATTCCCACGAGCAGTCCCTCGTGCCTTCGGTCATCCGGGCGAAGTTCTGGTTTGATACTTTTTGATAATCCCATGTTTTTCAAATACTTCAATTTATTTTGAAGAAATGTTGATTTCAGTTTGATGAAATGCAAGGGCTCTTATATGAACATTTAGCATGCTAATATGATTACATCATTTCAATGATTGCTCTGCCAGTCTCGCACGATCTTGGCCGTTATGCGATGCTACATAATGTACGTTACCCTAACCTGGGCTGTTGCCAGATAGCATGAACCCCTGACCTTCCCCAAAGCCGATTTTTCTTGACAGAAAAGGTTTTTTGTCATTTCGTCACTTCAAATGGAGGTGCAAACATGAACTCTTTTGGCCGGATTGTTGCGATAGCGGTGTTTATTGCCTTTGCCATAGGTTCGATTTACGGTTGTGCAGAAAAACCAATTACATTTACAGAGCCGGGTGTACATATCTGGAAGTTGAATATTCTTTATGACGATGGGTTTGAGATTAAAGACCAGGCATTGGTACTAAAGCCATCAGAAAGAGAAAAGGACGTCTTCAATGTAACAGCAACCATTGAGGTGGAATCAGAGTCTGGAATATGGGGCAAATTTCGCGCTTTTTGGGAATGGAAGGGAGAAATAAGAAATGGTGCGATGATGTGTAATATTGAGGGTAATTGGATTGGTCTTTCACCTCCCCAAGAAGGAAGCACCCCGGTCCGTGGCACAGCAAAAGGAACCTTTTCAAAGAGGCGGGCTTCAGGTACCTTTCGAAATGCTGGAGACGCTGGTTTGAGATACGGCAAATGGACCGCAGAGAGAATCAGCTGATACAGTGTCTTTCTGCTTAGTCCCGTGCAATAAGCCGGAAAAACTTAGCCGTTCAATCCCTTTCAAAACCGGATTGGTCAAAGGGGTGACACAAATTTCAATAAATCAAGTGTGACTACTAATTACTGATAAGCACAACCTGACTTTGACCATCAAAGCAGAATATGAGAACCACTACCTCTTGTGGTTGGGCCATTCATTCTTTGTAACTCTGGGATGCAAGGTTTCCGATATTAATCATCTGTTTGATTTTCCAGGCAAAAAAGGTAACTTACGTCTGGCACTCTTGCACAGACCTTGACGGATGTGGTAAGAATGATCATGCACGTTAACATCTCCCGCAATAGGATAGTGGAAGGCTGACCAATTGCTATATGTTGTGGTTGTATTAATTTCAGATGTCGTATTGGGAATATTTTTGAAATTCCGTAAAGAACTTGGGCAGATAAAATATCAGATGGAGAGGGTAATATGGCTACATCGCAATTAAAAAGGGGTGGTGGGTATGCCGCTTTGGTGCTCTGCTTATTGGGGTTATGTTTCGCCGGTTGCAGCGGGTCCAGTAGCGATACGAATCCGAGTTTCCCTGCGGATTTTCAGCAGCGTGTGGCAGAAGCCTTCAAGACGTCCGTCAGTAAGAATGGGTTTCCCGGCGGTTCGCTCGGGCTCATGCGGGTGGGAGATGGTGCCTCATTCCTAAATGCCACAGGAATGGCTGAGGCGCTCAGCATCGCCGATCTGGACCAGCACTCGTGGGCTAGCAAGACCGCCATGACGGCAGACACGCACAGTCGTATCGCAAGTATCAGCAAGCCTTTCACCGCAATCATGATCCTCATGCTGGTGGATGAGGGAATTCTCACCTTGGATCAAACCATTGAAGATTTTTTCCCTAGTCTTGTGCCTAAGAGCACCATCATTACGATCAGGAATCTTTTGAATATGACAAGCGGCCTTTACGACCATGAGGATTATCCACCGCTGGCAGAAGAAACTCTGTGCGGCGATCTCACTATCTATTACACGCCTGAGGAACTCATCGCCATGTCGAATGCCTTCGGAGGGGGGAAGGTCCTGTTTGAACCGGGAGAGTGGTATAAATATACCAACACAAACTTCACGATACTCGCGATGATAGCACAGAAGGTGACTGGAAAAACATATAAGGAGCTCATCACCGATTTGATCATCACTAGGCTGGACTTCACCGCGACGAGCGTTCCTGGAGACCATGAAACCACAATGCCTTCTCCTTACACACAAGGGTACGACATACCGGCTGGAAAAGCAGAGGGCATCTGCACTGAGTATACATCATGGAAAGACTACAGCATTCAGAATATGACCTGGGATCTGGGGGCCGGCTCTATTGTTTCGACGGCGGAGGACCTCCTTCGGTTCATGAAGGCCATCGTAAAGGGGGAACTCATCAGCGAAGGGCTCAAAGAGCAGATGTTCACGCCGCCCAAAGTAAATGTTTATGGTTTAGGCATACCGAGCGCTTACGGTTTCGGAATGAAAGTGCTGGAAAATGGTTTCACAGGCCATGACGGGGCAAATTTTGGTTACAACAGCATCATGGGCTGCTGGGACGGCTATTATTACGCGATTCTTGTCAATGCAGGGGTTCACGTGACGAGCGGAATAGAATTAAAGACCACACAGGTTTACAACATTCTTCTGGACGTCAGAGAAGCCGTCTCACAGTACGTCTCACAGTAAGGTCTTTCTGATTCTATCCTGACGAGCACTTTCGGATACCATTAATGACTTTTGGTGTAGCAGTGCAATGGGGAGCCCGGTCTTGTTACTCTGGCATACTACAATTCCTGCATAGAGCATCTATTGAGTTTACAGACGACTAGTGAAAGATTGATCTGGCAGTCTTGCATGGTTTTAGCTGGTGTGGCGTGCGTGTATCATGCACGTTATGCCTCCGTGCCATTATTTTGAATTATGTCTTTTTAAGCGGCCGGAACGATGGATAAAGCACTATTCTTTATGTCTATGAGAGGAGGGCGATATGGAGAAGGAAAGCAGAAAAATCGGGGTGTACAACGAGTGGGGGAGATTGAGAGAGGTTGTTATAGGCATTGAAGATAATACGGTTGTGCCGGATTATGTGCCGGCTTTGGGATGGGCGTCTAAAGAAGCAAGGGCCGATTTCAAAAACCATGGAGGCAAGAGGTCGATTGATGTTGATAGGAAGAGGATCTTAAGATTAAGGAAGCAAATTAACAACCACGCGAACCTCCTTGAAAAACTGGGAGTAAAAGTGCACCGCACTAAACCCATGCGTTACATGGAAGAAAAGGAATATCTTGCTAACGTACAAAGAGGCGCTATGCTGTTTGGGGGAGCTGATTTTTTCAGGGTGATAGGTAACAATGTCATACTCCTTAATTCATTCAGAATGCCCTTTAGAAGAAAGCAGGTTTTCATAACCCGTCCCGTGCTAGAATCTCTTATAAAGGGATGTGATGTTCGATATGCCGCGACGCCTCAGCCCTCGCCGCATTATCGAAAGGATGATCTCTATCTTGAAAACGGTGATATAATGGCTGACGGTTATAATGTTTATGTGGGGTTGTCGGGAAATGCCTCCAGCCCTGCCGGCGCCGCGTGGCTACAGCAGTTTCTGGGGAAAAAATATAAAGTTTATACGATAGAATTATCGCCCAAGGCGCTTCATATCGATTGTCTCTGTTCTCTTACGAGACCGGGATTACTTACCTACTATCCTGACCTTGTGGGCGAGCTGCCAAAACCCCTCAAAAAATGGGACAAAGTAAAAGTGTATAAACAAAAAGGAGAGGACGAGGCCTTTGGCGCAAACACTCTGACGATAGACGACAAAACAGTTATCGTCCCTGATCAATATGAAAGAGTTGCCGATGAATACAGTAAGCGCAATATAGAGGTTATTTTTGAGCCGCTGGATGCAACCATCGAATATGGCAGTGGACCCCGCTGTTTGACCGGAGTATTGCGCCGGGACCGTTAATCAACGACTATCCTCTCTTCCTAAGGAGACAAGCGTTGTGGCAATTTTTGACAATTGTATAAACTTAGAAGGGAATCAACAATAAAAAGAGGGGCGATGCTTATGATGGCTGGAATGGTTTTTTTATCATTCACTTGCTGGACTTCCGCGGAAGGAGCAGCCGCAAAATCGAATATTGGTGTAGATTATGAGTGGGGGACATTAAGAGAGGCTGTCGTTGGCATTGGGGACGGCCTTGTCATGCCCGGCTACTCAGACAAAGTAGATTTCATTTACGATAAGAAGTTCGCGGATGTGATGAAGAAGACCGGCGGAAAACCGGCGATTGAGGTTGAGCCGGACAGAACGCGCAAGGTAATTGCCCAGATAAACAACCTGGTCAGTGTTTTGGAGGATATGGGGATCAAGGTCTACCGGCCGAGGATTTTGAATCCTGTGGAGCACGATTACCTGACATATGTTCAGGAAGGGCAGATGCAAATTTACACCCGTGACCCCATGCTGGTTATTGGCAACAATGTGATTGAGACTTCCCTCAAGGTTCCCATGCGTGCCAAGGAGAAGTTCCCTTTGCGGGAAATAATCAGAGAGCGCATCAAGGGCACGGATGCCCGCTATGTTGCCATGCCATCTCCAAATCCCAACTACGAGGAGGATGGCATTTATATAGAGGGTGGTGATGTTATGCTCAATGGCCGGGAAATCTATGTGGGTAACTCAGGCAAGGGGAGCAGCAAGGCCGGGATTGAGTGGCTGCAAAATTTTCTCGGACCGGATTATCATGTTCATGAAGTCAAGATCATTCCTGAGTTTGAGCACCTTGACTGCATTATGGCCCTTTTGCGACCTGGAATGGGGCTTCTCTGCCGAGATGCTCTCAAAGGAAAGTTGCCGGACTCTCTGAAAGACTGGGGTTTTATAGATGTTACAATTGAGGAAGCTAAACGACTGGGCGCCAACGCTCTGGTTGTGGATGCCCAGACTGTGATCATGGATACACAGCACAAGCGGATCATTGATGAGGTTAGAAAGCGCAACCACAAGGTTATTGAAGTGCCTTATGGGGAAGTCGCCACCTGGGGTGGTGCTTTTCGCTGTTCACACCACCCGTTGCTGCGGGTCGGAGGCGGTGCTCCGGTTGGGAAGTAGATGGTAACTGCCTGGAAGCGGCCTCTGGTGAGATAAGATTACCCCCGTTCATGGGTCTCGTCTTATCACCCCAGTAAGGCAGCGGGGGCCAGAGCCGAACTCCATGGTCATGCCGTACTCCCCTGATATGACCTCTATCCCTTTTTTCTCCAGCTCGGCCGAGACCCTCTCGTAGCCCTTGGGCACGACCATGGTCTTATGGTTCAGACACAAGCCGTTGCCGGCAAAGTATTCCTCGGGCAGCAGTTCGATCTTATCCCACTTTTGCAGTTTCTCGGGCAATTCCGGGATGTGAGCCGGGCTGTAAACGACCAGCCCTTCCCGAGGGAACATGCACAGGGCGTCTAAGTGGAAAACTTCCTGGGTCATATTGATCATGTGCACCTGGTAGTCAGGCGCCAGGTACTGCCGTAACCACTCTATGCCGGCCGGACTGGAGGCGCGGCCAGAACAGCCCACATAAACGTCCTCTCCGGCCACCAGCATATCACCGCCCTCCAGATAGATGTCATCCGGTGTGTAATGTGGTGAGGCAGGAGGTAGGGCGGCGTAATGGGCGTTACTGTTTTTTAGAAGGGGCTCCAGCACAGGGCGAACACTATAGACCTGTTTCCTTCTGAAGCGATATCTGAAGTTATTGAGCAGTATGACCTTATTGCCAATGACCACAAAGAAATCCTGGGCGCCAAAGACCATGTTGCCCCTTTGGACATCGCTCAGAAAATTTCTCTCCTCGGGATACCGCATGGGTATGGTGCGGTGCACCTTCACGCCATACTGCTCCAGGAGTTTTACATGTGCTTCAATCTGGCTACTCAAGTCCCGGGCCATATCGGGCCTGATATCTTTTGTCTTCTTGCCCGCATGTTTTTTCATGATCTCGACCTGCTCCGGGTCCATCCAACTCAATTCGGAGATGTAATCCGGAGCCATAGTTTCATCTTCCAGCCCAACCATGGTCGCGACAAGCTTATCCCACTCATTACGTACGTAAAACACATTCTCTGTCGGCATGTTGTCAAATCCTCCCCTTTTTAAAAAAATTGAATTCTTCGAAAATGATCGTCACGTCCCTACTTCAATTTCTTGACCATCAAGGCACACTCTCCTTGGAGCTTTGAGAAAACTATCTTGCCCTCAAAATCAAAGGATCGAAAATCTATCGAGTCCTGCTGCGTAAAACCACACTTTTGATGGCACCGTTGAGAAACAGGCCCCGTGCAATCGGCTGCAGCGTAGAGATATCCCTTCTCTCTTGCCACTTCAACAGCTTCTTCAATGAGTGTCGTGGCAATACTCTTTCCCTGGAAACCGGGAAGCACTCCGACCTGGAATATGTGCAAACACTGCCCATTCTCAAAATTATTATCCAACAGGAACTTCTGTTCCAAATCATGAACCAGGGAGAGTGCCGGGGCAATCAGGGAGATGATTTTCGCATCTTCGTCCTTGTTCCATTCCGTGACCAAATCCTCACATATGATGAATCCGGCGACTTCGGCCGAATTCCGGTCTCTGGCCACCAAACTCAGACCTTTCTCTGCCGCGTCAGCACAGTAAACCTTAGCACAGGACAGGTAGTCTTCCCGGTTCACCCCCAGGGAACTGATTACAGGTTCATAGTTGAGAAACGTGTCCGTTACGACGACGACGGCTTCTTCAGCACAGGACTTTGTCAGGAATTCATATTGGATGCCCTTTTTTTCGAGGGGAATTGTCATGTTACCGTCCTCCCAGGCTGATTATGATCATAATGCATCCTGTCGATGATGATTATCGATATGTGATAAGACGTTGCTTTTTATAGGAAGGGCTATAAAGAAATTCCCCTTGTGAGTCAAGAGAAAAGAAAGCAGAATATAGGTGAGGTCAGGCTGGATTGCAGTAGAGATGATCCTCGGAAGTGGAACCTGAGAATCTAACTTAGCTGGGGGGTTGGTTAGCGGTGGGGCACGAATTTGGTGGCGGCATTATCTGAAAGAGATTTTCCTTTAATTCCCACGAAAATCAGATGATATGTGTCCAGAAGATAAAAATCTTCAAATACCAAATCAAATCCCTTGAATTTTTTCCGAATATCCAGTGTTTTCCCCCATTATGCTCAACAAAATTATCAAGGATGTTTCAACCTGTCTTTCCGGTATAGACCAATACTTCTTTAACAGAATGTTTTTTCCTCCTCACTCACAAGTCATTAGCCATTCTTCCGATAGAAAGAAATTCCCCATGAGGCATTTGCCCACATTAGAATTAACATAGGTTTCGGTGAATCCTTCAAAATTTAATAGCGGTTCAAACTTTTTTATTGTCACGGAGACTGATAAACTTTATTATATAAAATTCTACTCACTGAGAGACTAAATTGTTACAGAAATTTGTAACATCTCAATAAGTCGCGCTAATCCCGCCGCGGCGGGAGATTCCCGCTTTCGCGGGAATGACGGAATAGAGTAAGTGTCTGTCATTCCCGCGAAAGCGGGAATCCAGAAAAGTGGCACAGCAGAGAGTTTACCTCGATTTATTGAGAAGATACAGAAATTCCTTATTTGGTAATACCTCAATATCGGTTAAGAGAACGGCGGGAGGTTCATTGAAAATGGCAAAAAAAAAGGTTTCAAAAACAATAGATGAAATCAACGAGAGAATAAAAAAGGGTAAGGTCGTAGTGGTTACGGCCGACGAAATGGCTAATATTGTCAAGAAGAAAGGCGCTGAAAAGGCGGCCCGTGAAATTGACGTGGTCACAACCGGGACTTTTTCTCCCATGTGTTCATCCGGGGCCTTTATCAATTTCGGGCATACCAAGCCTGGCATCAAGGCATCGAAGGTGTGGATGAATGACGTTCCCGCTTATGCAGGCTTAGCTGCTGTTGACGCATATATCGGGGCTACTGAACCCACTGAAGATGATCCCTTGAACGGGGTACATCCCGGGCAATTCAAATATGGCGGAGGCCATGTTATTGAGGATTTAGTGGCAGGGAAGAAGGTAGAACTCAGGGCTACCGCCTACGGAACCGACTGCTATCCAAAACGGGACGTCAGGAAAAAAGTTACGCTTAAGGATCTTCCTTATGCCGTGCTGTTGAACCCCAGGAACGGCTATCAGAACTATAATTGTGCCATCAATCTGACCAACAAGACTGTATATACATATATGGGGGTCCTTAAACCAAATGCCGGAAACGCAAACTATGCCACTTCAGGCCAGTTGAGTCCCCTCTTCAATGACCCTTATTATCGTACAATAGGCCTGGGCACGAGAATCTTTCTCGGAGGCGCAAAGGGTCATGTCATAGGTCCAGGGACACAGCACAATCCCAACGCCAAGAGGGATAAGAATGGCATTCCCCTGACCCCGGCGGGCACCCTTATGGTCATGGGCGATCTTAAAGGGATGGATCCGAGGTGGGTAGTTGGTGTCAGCATGCTTGGCTATGGCTGTTCCCTTGCTGTGGGCTTAGGTATCCCGATTCCCATCCTCAACGCGAAAATGGCCCGTTTCACGGCTGTTTCTGATGAAGAAATCTACACCCAGATTATCGACTACGGGAACGACTATCCAAAGGGTGAGTCTACCAGTTTGGGACAGGTAAGCTATGCGGAGTTAAAAAGCGGGATGATCAATTTTGATGGTCAGGAAATCCATTCTGTCCCCCTCTCTTCCTATGTCAGGGCCCTCGAGATTGCAAACATACTGAAAGAGTGGATAGAAAAGGGCGAATTCCTTCTCACACAACCACAGGAGATGCTGCCTACTGTCAAATAATGACAAAAACTTCAGACAGGATTACAGGATTGGCTTGATTTCAACCAAAAGGGGTCTTGTTTCTCTCACAGAGTTACAGAGATTTTTGACCAGAATCCTTGAGGGGAGGATTCTAGTCAAACGCTGATGGGTTGCCTTAGACCCGGATTCATCCGTTAACTATTGTGGTCTATTTTTGATCGCCCCTCCAAAAGCTGATTGTTTTGCCTGATTTTTCCTCTCAAAAAATCAGGCGAAGAAAAAAGATTATCTCTGTGATCTCTGCGTGCTCTAGCGAAGCGGGTGAGAGATATCAAAATGCACTACCCTACCTGCATAGCAAAGCTGGGACCATCAGCATAGGTGACAAATCTTGGTACCGAACCCAGGCCTTCCAAGAAAATCTCTCGAAGCCTCAAGTATGCTCTCAATAAGTTTCTGACCGGCTTCTTCGGTTTGAATCACTGTCACATTAGGCCCTAAAGGACACCATTGTACGGCATTGTTTTTTTTGAAGAGCGCAACCGTGGGTGTGCCAAACATAGCAGAAAGATGTGTGATACCGCTGTCGTGTCCTAAGTATATGGCCGCCTCATTGAGTGTCTTAATGAGGCGTTCTTTGCCAGGACAAATAATTATTTGAATATCATTAGGTTGGAGTCTATCCTTAAAGTATGAGTGGAACGATTCCTCTGCCGGTCCTAAGAGGAAAACAGGCTGGAAACGGCCGAAATCGGTTTCACTGCAAAGTCTTTTGAGGAGGTTTGACCAGAACTCGGGAGAATGGTTCTTCTCTAAAGAGCCGGAGCCCGGGTGTAATACAATCTTGTTCGATCTTCGGGATAAATCATATTTTTTACGCAGGATGCCGCTCTGTATTGCCTCGATCGATCTAACAGGATCAACGGGGAGCCCCGCGGATTTCAGGCATTGGGCCAAATACTTGGCCACATGGATATTCTCCCCTTCGGGTGGAAGGGATCGGAAGAGATGGACAGTGGCATCGGGCAGAAAAGATCGCAGGTTACGACGGATGAGGCCATCTTGATCACTGAAAAATGCCGCTGCAATTTCTGCTTTCGAGACAGGTAGACTCTCCCCATCCTGTCCATTTGTGAAGAGCCTGTGCCAGCCGGACGTCTCCATATTCATTGTACGGTGGACCCATGGCCGGATGAAATCGAGACCAGGCTGCCTGCCTACAAAGGTGATGGTTACCCTATCCGAGAGGTCTATTAGGGCCGGCAGCAACATCAGGGTATCCCCTAAGGCGCCAGGTCTGATGATAAGAACGTTCAAGGCATTCTACCAAGCGGGGGATGCAACAACGAGAACGACGCAATCTTCCTCACCGTTGTTCAGAAGCGCGTGACTGGAGCCCACCGGGATCCAAACAGCATCCCCCGGCTTTACCTCCCTTGCCTCCCCATCCACACTCATTTCGCCCGATCCGCTCAGAACGAAATAAATCTCTTCCATCGGGTCCACATGGGCCTCTATTTCCTTACCCGGTTTCAGACTGGCAATGGCTAAAAAACCGATCTCCTTCAAGGTTCGGCGGTCTAAAATCATTTGAGCGATCGCCCCGCCATGGGCGAGGTATGTGGTATCCATCACTTCCTTGTCATTTACATTTCGTACGATCATGGTTATGGCTCCTTAAGGTGAAAATTGGAATTCGTAACTTGACTTTTCAGCCCCGTTCAGTAAGAATTTCACAATCGACTTTGACGATGAAAATCTTGATAAAGGCGCAAAATTTACAAAAATTTAAATTGAAATGTAGGAATATCATCGAGTTATAGGCAAGAAAAATTAATAATTCCTAAATTCCTGAATTCCTAAATCCATGTAAAAAGGACTTTTTACATGGACGTCAACCTTATAATCCAAATTAGGGAGGATTCCAAATGCAAAAGGGTAAGCTGGACCCCCGTCTGAGGCTTATACAACAAGCCCCCATGAAAGGAAAGACTGTCCTGTTAAGGGTAGATCATAATGTGGTCAAAAAGGGCCAAATCAAAGACCCTTACCGTATCGATGCCACCATTGGCACCCTTTATGCCATCGCCGCAGGAGGGGGAAGACCGATCCTGATGACCCATGTCGGGAGACCCAAAGACAAAAAAACCGGCAAAATAGAATGCAGAGAGGGGGAATCCGTCGAACCCATCGTTAAGTACCTGGAACAGAAGCTTCCTGTCACCATACATATCCAGGAATTCCCCATAGATCCTGACAGAGGGATTACCCATATCGACAAATCCATAGGGCCGGCCATTGAAGATCTAAAAGAGGGGAAGATCGGGATGATTTATCTCCCCAATTCACGCTGGTTTCAGGGTGAGCAGTCAAAAGGCCCGGAGAGGGAAATCCTCGCAGAAGAGTTTTCATCCCTTGCAGACCTTTATGTTAATGATGCATTCGGTTCGTGGCGTGCCCATGCGTCAACCTATGATATTGCATCTAAGCTACCCTCCTTTGCAGGCATTCTGCTCCAAAAGGAGCTGATGAATCTTCACAGAGTGCTTGAACCTGAAAGGCCATTTGTGGCGATAGTTGCCGGGGCAAAATACGATACGAAGATCGGTCCCCTCAAGGCCCTTTTCAACAGGGTGGACCATCTTATTCTTGGGGGACTGATGTATAACACCTTTCTTTCTGCCAAATACGGGGTAGATATTGCCGGTGTATCAGATGAAGACAGGGCTCTTGCAATGGAACTTGTTGAATTAGACAGAGAGGAAAACAAGATCCTGGAAATGCCGCATCTCGTAGAATCTGAGAGCACAGAGGAGAGGATTGAAGGGCAATATCGATCAATCCGAGTCGATGACCTGAAACAAGGGAAAGAGATCAAATACATCCTCGATATAGATCCTAAATCTTTTCAGGACAAAAGGGTTGTGGATGTAATCACTACTGCCAAGACGATTTTTGTAAATGCCGTCATGGGGCTTATGCCCCTCTTTTTTGAGGGCTCCCAGGCCCTGTATCGATTGATTGCCGATAATCGCTCTGCCTCCAAACTCTTTGCGGGTGGAGACACGCTGCAGGAACTCAGAAATCTCTGTCCAGGGATCTACATGGCCGGCCTGGATGACCCTCGTGCCTATTACTTTACCGGCGGAGGAAGCGTCCTTGCGGCCATCGAACAGGGAACCCCCTATCACCTGAAGCCGGTTGAGATGTTGATGAATTGAGGCATAAGGCACAGGGCGCAAGGCCTAAGGGTATAATAACATGCCAATACCACTTTCTCTACCTTACGCCTAATGCCTTGAGCCTTTCCATTGATCATGTGCGAAATGAGCAAAAGGCATCTGCCATTAGCCTACAGAAAATTCCGACAGCGAGGACTACACATGACGAGTATACCCATTTTTGACCCAGAAAAAGAGGGCAGGCCCATGCGGGTAGCCGCCTTTATGTCAGGGTCCGGCACAAATATCATGAGGCTTTTGGAACACGAAAAAAGGTTGGAGGACCAGGAGGGGAGGTCGCCCTTTGAGACTGTCTTTATATTCAGTGACCGTTCGGACGGCCAATCTGCAGGAGAAAGGATCGCATTGGAAAATGGTCTTGCCTATTTCAGCTATGACATCAGGGCCTTCCATTCCACAAGATCCATTAAGAGGAGTGTTGGGACCGCTGAGGGGATGGCCGCGAGGAGAGAGTATGACCTGACAGCCAAAAGACTAATAGAGGCCTTTGAGGTCGATGTAATTGCCTTAGGCGGGTATATGAGCTATATTACCCTGAATAGGTGCGTAAACGTTCACCCTGCGGATCTTTCCATATCTCTCCCTGATGACGGTCATAGAAAATTTGTTGGCGACCATGCGGTTGAAGATGCCATTGCTGCCGGGGAAAATGAGCTGCGGGCATCCACTCTCTATACAGATGAGGGCGTTGACTCAGGGCCTTTATTAATGGTATCAGACCCTATCCCAATAACACTCCCTGAATCTCTTGAAACGCTAATCAAAAACAAGGAAAGACTTGTAATGGTAGCGGACGAGCATCAGGAGCGCCTGAAAGAGGCAGGGGACTGGAAGATCTTTCCCCGGACCATAGAGATGATAGCGAGGGGCCGGTTCGCCCTTGATGATAAAACCCGGGTGTATGTGGACGGCCGTCCAGTCCCGGGTGGTTATAGAGAATAGATGAAAGATAAAAAATGAACATTCAATCCCGCCTTCAGCGGGAAACGTCCAGGTAAGTGAAGACTCCGACATCGAATTTTGAATGGGAAAAGCGGAGTTCCCAAAAGACTTTATCCATAAACTTCGTATCTCATTAAAGAAAGGAACTTAGGGAGATTTATAGATGGTTAAAACCTTATTCAGCGTGTACCACTGATCAAAAAACTTGAACTGTTAGATGATATTTTACAGGAAACAGAAGAATTAATTAACATTTTCGTTGCGAGTATCAAAACAGCTGAAAAGAAAGGGAAATAGCTGTTGAATGTTCGGTATCGGAGTCTTCGCTTACCTGGACGTTCATCTTTCAAAACAACCAAATAAGGAGATCCTGCCATGTCAGAATTGATCCCCTGGATGGACAAAGAGATAAATAAAATGAGAAGGGAGATGGAATGCCTCTTTAACCGGTGTTGGCCCGACATAGGGGCAGACCTGTTTTTAGAAAATATATCAGGGGGTATTTCATTAGAGACGGTCCTTACAGAAGACACCTTTATGATTAGAGCGGTACTCCCGGGGATTGACCCCAAGAGTCTGGATATCTCAGTAACCGACGACAAACTGACCATCAAAGGGAGCAAAAAGGAGGTGTCCGTTGAAGGGAACGGGTATTATCAAAGGGTTGAGAGAAAACTCAGCTCTTTTTCCCGCACCATCCCCCTCCCATTCCATGCAAGAATAAGGGAAATCAAGGCGACCCTAAATAAAGGAATATTAAACATCGTGGTGCCTAAATGGAAGCGCCAGAAGGCACGCTGTATAGAGATTGAGACGATTTAATTAGAAACAAGGAGATCAATAATGCCCAAGAAAAGTTCTTATCCGGAAGTTCCTCTTGAAAATCTCAGATGGAGACTTGACCCTGCCACACTCCCTTTTAAAACCACAGATGATCTCAAGCCTTTGAAAGAGATCATTGGACAGAAAAGAGCGGTTGAAGCATTTAAATTCGGGATGGGCATGGACAGGCAGGGATATAACGTTTTTGTCACCGGGAGGGCAGGAAGCGGCAGGATGTCCACGGTCAGAAAACTTCTCCAAGAGATATCAAAGAAAGACAGGGTCCCTGACGATCTCTGTTATGTAAACAACTTTAAGAACCCCGAAGCCCCCATACTTCTCCGCCTCAAGGGAGGGACCGGACTTTCCTTCAAAAAAGCTGTCAACAGCTTTGTGGCAGCATTAAAAAAGCAGATCCCGCAGCTTTTTGAAAGCCAGGAATACATAAGCATGAAAAAGGAGATTATGGAAGCCTATGAGCAAAAGGGAAAAGGCTTTTTTAAGAATCTCGACGAGAAGGTAAAGGAGGAAGGTTTTGCCCTTGTGGATGTTCAGGTGGGACAGATAAAGAGGCCGGAGGTCATGCCTATGGTTGATGGGAAGCCCACACACATCGATCAGATCGAGGCGATGGTTGAAAAGGGGAGATTCCCCAAAGATGAGTTTGAGACAATGAAGGAGAAGTATGAGGGTTTGCAGGGTCAGGTCCAACAGATCTTCCTTGAACTCAGAGATCTTCAGAAAGAAATTCAGGAAAAGATAGAGGAGATGGACCGGGTCATATTCATGAAAAATGCATCAGACCTGGCAGCCCCCATTTTCAAAAAATACAAAGCCAGGGCGATAAAAAAATATTTAGAAATCATACTGGAAGAGATGGCCAATAATCTCCAGATTTTCATGCCCCAACCACAGGCTCAGATACCGGGGATGCCTGTTATGGCACCTGAAGTGGATCATTTTCAGCCCTACAAGGTTAATCTCTTAGTGGATAACAGCGAGCAGAAAGGACCGCCGGTCATTATAGAGAGCTACCCTACCTATAGAAATGTCTTTGGGAGCATCGAGAAGATCGTTGACAGGTCAGGAGTATGGCGAACCGATTTCAGCAAGATCACGGCAGGCTCTCTCATTAAGGCCATGGGAGGTTATCTGGTAATCAACCTCTTGGACGCCGTTTTAGAACCTGGCGTGTGGCAGGCGCTTAAGAGAGCCCTGAAAAGCGAAAAACTTGAGATTCAGACCTACGACCCCTTTTACCTGTTCACCACCAGTGGCCTGAAACCGGAACCGATCGATATTGATCTCAAAGTTGTGGTTATTTCCGATCCCTATCTTTACCATCTTCTCCTGAGCTTTGACGAAGACGTCAGGAAAATATTCAAGGTCAGGGCTGATTTTGATACTGCAATGGATAAGGATGAAGATGCTATCCAGCAGATCTCGAGCTTCATCAAGATGAAAACCGAAGAAGAAGGTCTCAAGCCTTTTGACAGGACAGGAGTCGCGGCCCTGGTGGAACAGGCAGTCCGCATGTCCGGCAGGCAGGAGAAGATCTCCACCAGTTTTCCGGAAATTACTGATTTTATACGGGAGGGCGATTTCTTTGCAGGACAGGAAAACAAAACGTTAGTGGAAGAGGCCCATGTGGAAGAGGCCATAGAGGCCAGGAAATTCAGGTCAAGCATGGTGGAGGACCATATCCAGGAGATGATCGACCGGGGGACACTGATGATCGGCGTAGAAGGAGAAGTGGTGGGCCAGGTCAACGGGCTGGCCGTCTACTCCATGGGAGACTACATGTTCGGCAAACCTTCCCGCATTACCTGTTCTACCTCCATGGGCCGGGCAGGGATCATCAATATTGAGCGGGAAGCGGATATGTCGGGTAATACCCACAACAAAGGAGTGCTGATCCTGGGCGGCTACCTGCGAAAAAGATATGCCCAGGACAAACCACTGACCATGAGCGCCAGCATCGCCTTTGAGCAGTCCTACGGAGGTGTGGACGGTGACAGCGCCTCTTCCACAGAGATCTACGCACTCCTTTCAAGCTTAACCGAAATCCCTATCAAGCAGTATATCGCAGTCACGGGTTCGGTCAACCAGAAGGGAGAGGTCCAGGCCATAGGGGGCGTCAATGAAAAGATTGAGGGCTTTTTTGATTGCTGCAGCAAAATGGGAGCCACAAATAGCCAGGGCGTTATGATCCCGGAGAGCAATGTGAAAGACCTGATGCTTCGCAAGGATGTAGTCGAGGCGGTAAAAAAGGGCCAGTTCCATGTGTATCCCGTTAAGACCATTGATGAGGGGATTGAGATCCTGACCGGGAAGAAGGCAGGTGCAAGAAATGCGAAAGGCGCATACCCTAAGGGGAGCATCAACTATCTGGTCGACCAAAAACTGAAAGAGCTGGCCGAAGGACTGAAGAATTTCGGTAATAACGAAAAGGATGAGGAAAAAGAGAAAGGGACTAAGGCCAAGAAAAAGAAGAGCTAATGATCTTGAAACAGACATCCCTTTCAAACCCCATTGAGGAAAAGATTGCCTGGGCCCAGCACTGTTATCAGGAGTTTGGAGACGATCTACTCAAAGAAAAGAAGCTCTTTGATCTCCTGGCACATCTGAAGGCCGCCGTGGTTGTCTCCCGCAGGGAGATGGCTCTGACAGGGATCGTGGAGATATGCAGACGATGTGAGATGGAGGAGGGTGGCTCCTGCTGTGGGGCCGGGCTTGAAAACAGGTACGATGGCTGGCTACTCCTCATCAATCTCCTCCTCGGCGTTAAACTCCCCAAAACAAGGCAGGAGACCGACAGTTGTTTCCTTTTAGGAAAAAACGGATGCCTCCTTATGGCCCGCCATGTAATCTGCATCAATTATCTCTGCAAAAAAATAACTGATCTAATCGACCCCCGCGTAATAATTGAACTCAGAGAAAAGGAGAGTGAAGAGGTGAATACCCTTTTCATACTCCATGAAAACATTAAGACGGTTTTAAGGAAATGGACCAACGCCTGAAGAAAAGCCTCTCAAAGGTTGCCGAGTTCTATGACGAGAGAAAAGTGGGTGCTGTGGGCCCCCTCGGATTCAGGAGATCTACCGATCTAATAACATTACTTGCCTGTACAGATCGTCTGATTGATGAACAGATAATAAAATCCGATGAGACCGCCTTTCTGGACTTAGGCTGTGCTGATGGGAGAGTAAATCTCTTTTTCAGTTATCTTGTCAAGATCTCGGTCGGCATAGAGCTTGACGAATGGACCCTCGAAGAGTACGACCCTTTGCGGGGCGAACTTGAAAATACTCTCCAACAAGCAGGACTTATATCTCCTCCTGAAAACATCTTGTTGTTCCACGGAGATTCCACTGACAAAACACTTCATGATACAATTACGCGCGAGACGGGCGTGGGCATTGAGTCCTTTGACCTCTTTTACACCTATCTTATAATGCATGAAGAGTTTGCTGAGATGTTGGCAGAAAGGGCCAAGACGGGTTCCATATTCATGGTATACGGTCTAAACAAAATTCTGCCGAAATATCCCGGGTTTCGCCTGCTACAGAATCTAAGCCCCATGGAAGGGATTTTAGCGCTTTATCAGAAGGAGGTCTGAACCATGAATTATGAAACCATAGAGTACGAAATAGCAGAGGATGGCATCGGGGTCTTATCCCTCAACCGTCCCCGCAGGTATAACTCGGTCAATGAAGAAATGGCGGAAGAGTTAGAGTCGTTCTGGAGAGATCGTCTCTACGATCTTGATACGCACGTCATTATTCTGAGAGGAAACGGGAAGAGGAACTTCTGTGCCGGGCTGGATATGAAAGCAGTCATGAAGATGATGCCTGAGATGGATACGGATGTGTTTTACAGGTTTCAGTCCCGGTTGGCGCGTCTTAACCTGGCCATGCGGCAGGCGCCCCAGCCTATCATCTGTGCTGTCCATGGCGCAGCGGTGGGTTTGGGTTTCAGCTTTGCCCTTGCATCTGATCTGAGGGTGATCAGCAGTGATTCCCGTTTTTCTGCGGCCTTCATCAACATAGGACTCGGCGGCGCCGATATGGCGTGCAGCTATTTTCTGCCCAGGCTTATTGGAGCGGGAAGAGGAAACGAATTCATGCTCACAGGGAATTTCATGTCGGCCGAGGAAGCAATGTCTTTAGGTCTTGTCAGCCGGCTGGTGGAGCGCGATCAGCTCATGGAGACAGCCATGGAGCTGGCCCGCACAATGAACGGCAAAAATCCTATGGGCCTCCGTTTGACCAAGGAAGCGATCAATATGAATATCGATGCAGGGGGCTTGGAGCAGGCCCTGAATATTGAGGACAGAAACCAAACTCTCCTCGTCCTGCGCGGAAAGCTTGGAGAAAAGGAAAAGGCAAGCAGATATTTTTGATTAATGGCCAAAACCACTACCTCAGGTAGTAATACTATAATTGTCAAAATCATCCCTTATAAAAAGTCACGAAGTTCCTTAACTTTAGGCACTTTAGGCACTTAAAAATCTATGACAGCATCCCGATCAAATGACTGGCCTGCCCCTTGGTCAGTCCCTCTGGCACATCGAGCTTCTTGTTCCGGAGTACGCTTGTCTGCTTTTGTGTGGCGGGCTGGCGTCGCCAGCGCGTATTCCTCATAACCAATCCAACAGACCCGGGCAGATTTTTCCTGACATGTTTTTCAGCACCCATAACGGCCGCCTTTAGGTCTCTCCTGCGCAACAGGGGGGTCTCCCGCCCCCGATCGCTCAGCACAGCCTCGCATTCTCCCAAAATCGTCGGTGCAATCAGAATTGCCCTGCCCCCTGCCAGGCCTAACCGATAAATCCCCTTGCCGGTGCCCACCCAGGCAAACTGGGA
>Ga0222678_1000191_pt1 | contig 31344 bp, 24 predicted proteins | sample AntAcemetagen937_FD_179801 | JGI IMG/M metagenome (GOLD analysis project Ga0222678, IMG submission 179801) | Saline water microbial communities from Ace Lake, Antarctica - #937 | ecosystem: Environmental > Aquatic > Non-marine Saline and Alkaline > Saline | place: Antarctica: Ace Lake... | reverse complement strand
CAGAGCCCATCTCCGCTTCACTTTACAAGACAAATATATGTTGAGCATTATTAATAAACAAATTATTTTATTAACAGAAAGTGGAAAATTTTAAACTTTGCGTCAACCATATTTATGAATGGACAAACATTCAATACTCAACAATCAATATTCAATTATCAAGTAAGAAAATAATTCTTTGAATTATCTGTGAACTTAACAAAGTGATATCACGAACACCAATAAAAATAAACAATATCGTGAGTAATTTGTGGCATTTCTTTTTATTGAATTATTATAATTTTAATATTTTCCATTGAATTTGTGGTAGAACCTGTTTTTTAATATTTATCAATAAGTACCCGTAGCACGACTTTGAGTCGTACTACGGGTTTAATGAATTTAAAATGAATTAATCTCTACTCCCCCTTCCAACTTTTGTATTTATTCATTCTATCTGTAACTTTCACAATATAATCACGGGTTTCCTGATAAGGTAAATCTTTATGTAAGATATTAAATAATTGTTTGTAATTAAGTTTATTGATCTTTTTTACTGCTTTATAAATATTAGTGTTTCCTGTAAAAGCTTTACTTACATTTCCTGCGCCTGTATTATAAGCTGCAATACAACATAATATTTTGCATTTTTCGTCTTTAACTTTTTTAAATTCTCTGGACATTAAGAGTCTTAAATAAGCTGTTCCCAATTCAATATTTTGATTAGGTTTGTAAAGATAATTTGAGCTAAGCATTTTATCCTGATCATATAAATATTGATAAGCATCTCTTCCGGCATATTTTGGTACAATTTGCATCAATCCGAAGGCGGGAACATGTGATTTGGCTTTTGGATTAAAATAAGATTCGGTATGAATAATAGCATAAATCAATTCAGGTGGCAATTTAAACTGATTAGAATATTTATTAATAAAATCCTGAAATCTCGTTGATCTTGTTTTAATATGATCAGGGGCAAGAGGTAAACTTACATAAACTTTAATCCTTGTTTTTCCATCCGAACCTTTTAATTCCTCAGTTTTAATATTATCTGCTATTAAAATTTCGTTTGCATATTCTCCGGTATTTTTATCATTTACTTTGTCACCGTTTACGGTTTGTAGTTGTCTATCCAATACAGGAGTTTCCAATAGCTCTTTTGGTTTTTCGCTTTCTGTTTCGTAATCTTTTGTTTTCCCTTTTGAAACTATTAGTCCTTCAATAGCAGTTTTAAGTTTTTCTTTAACCTTATCGGGATCGTTTGCTTCTTCGGGGTCAAGCAGCACTTCTACTTTTGCCGATCCATTTTCAAAATCAACATCAGTTCTGGTTTTTTTGTCTTCGCTATATTCAACCCAGTCCTTTTTATTAGATAATTTAAAATCATTAGCTCCCCAATAATCTTCAATTTCCTGACGTAATTTTTCAATTCCTCGCTGTTCTTCCAGCATATATTTTTCAAGCTCAAGAGTAACAGATTCTGTATATTGTTTGTATTTTGCGTTTTGTTGCTTTTTGTATTCTTCGAAAGTGAGGGTTTCAGTTTCCTGAGATTTTAAAATATTACTTAAGAAAAGTACAGGAATTAATACGAATAATAATGGTAAAAGTTTTTTCATTTTTATGAAATTTTAGATAAAAATATTTTGCTTAACAAAAATAGTACATTTTTCTTATTTTGTCACAAATTGATCAGACAACCCTCCGGACTTTTTTTTACCCCTCTGTCCTTCGCAAATAAATTTAGAAATTTTTAAATCAATTTTTTTCTGCTTCATAAACCAGTAGTACGAATTTATTTAAGTCACATTTTCTATTATAGAAGTTAATTTGCCTATTGCGTACAGCGGGATATTTGTCAGCCAGGTTTCTTTTCTGTAATCCGACATTGATGTTCTTATTGCCAATGAAGGGGAGTACTTTTGGCAAAATACTTTAAGGCTTTTAGCCTGTAAGTTTTCCTCAGCCTTTACCTCAATAGGGATTACGACCCCTGAGTATTGTACCATGAAGTCTATTTCGGAAGCGGATCGCTCGGCAGACCAATAATGTATTGCTATATCAGAAATTGTTATTAGTTGTTGTAATACGTATTGTTCTGTTAAAGCTCCTTTAAATTCTTCGAAAATTAAATTACCACCAAGTAATGTCTTTACATCAATATCACCCATAGCTGCCAAAAGTCCAACATCAACAACAAATAGTTTAAAAGCATTGTAATCCTCGTATGCTTTTAGCGGAATTCCGGGTTTTAACGAACGTGTAACCTTATGTACCAAACCACAATCAATAAGCCATGATAAAGCCAGTTCATAATCTTTGGCTCTTGCTCCCGATTTAACAACTTTATAAATAAACTTTTTATTCTCTTTTACCAATTGTGTCGGTATTGAGTTCCATAGCATCCTGATTCGGGGGACAATTTCGTTTGGGGCATGTTTGGAGAAATCTTGCTCGTAAGCCGAAAGTATCTGTTTTTGAATATCCCTTACTTCCTGAAAATTGTTTTTATTTTTAAATGTGCATATAACTTCGGGCATGCCCCCAATGTAGTAGTATTGCCGCAGATATTGAATATACTTTTCTTTGAAACTCTTTATTAGTGGCCAATCTTTATTGTTTAACAACTCAAGCAATTGTTTTTGCTCCATTGCCAAAAGAAATTCAAAAAAGCATAGTGGGTAGAGTTCGAGAAACTCTACCTTACCAACAGGGAATGAAATTTTTTGGTGTAGGGCAACACCAAGCAGTGAGCCTGCAGATATAATATGATATTGAGGAGCGTTTTCACAGAAATACTTTAGTGAAGTAATTGCCCCTTCCGCCTCTTGAATCTCATCAAAAATAATAAGTGTGTTTTCTGCATTTATCTGTATTCCGGTTTCAATTTGTAAGGCTGTAATAATCCTTTGGATGTCGAAATTATCAACAAAAAGTGTTTTTAGCAGTTTGGAACTCTCAAAATTTACATAAGCCGTTTGTTTATATTCATTTTTACCAAATTCTTTCATCAACCAGGTTTTGCCAACTTGACGTGCACCCCTTATGACCATTGGCTTGCGATTATTTTTGTTTTTCCATTTTTTTAGGTGTTGCATTGCAAATCGTTCCATAGGCATTTTTTTATTTACATTAAATCGAACGTCTTTTTGTGCAAATATACATAAATTCAAATGACTTTTTGTCTTTTTATGCAGAATAACTCAAATCTAATTTGTGCTGTTATATAAAACCCGTAGCACGACTTTGAGTCGTACCACGGGATTTCGCCTCCCGTAGTACGAATTTCCTCGTGCTACGGGTGATTGTAATAATTTTATTTGTATTATATTTCAATTTTTCAAAAAAATTTTATTCCCACTTACAAAAAGGATGAATGAACCGTTAATAACCCCAGTTAAATATACCTCCGGAATTTAACGGGGTAAACTGAGGGCAAGGCGGAAGCCCAAATAGTGGCGACTGCTATCCGGGTCCCAGCTGCCGCGATAAGCCACACGACAGCGGTCGGCATCGTAGTACCAGCTACCGCCGCGGCGCACACGGCGAGAGCCTGATGAAGGGCCAGTCGGATTATTTTGCGGTCTGTTTTTATAATAACTACCCCCGTACCAATCATTACACCATTCCCATACATTTCCGCTCATGTCATATATTCCGAGTTCGTTTGCTTGTTTTGTGCCTACATTATGTGTTTTACTACCGGAATTTGAAGTGTACCACGCAACATTATCAATATTATTGCTGCCGGCGTATTTGGTTTGAGACGATTCGTGAATCGTTTCTACACCTCCGCGGGCAGCATATTCCCATTCTGCCTCTGTGGGCAATCTGTATTTCTGCCCTGTCTTTTTATTTAGCTTTTTTATAAATTCCTGTACATCATTCCAACTAACTTTTTCTACAGGTAAATTATCTCCTTTAAAATAACTTGGGTTACTGAGCGAAGTCGAAGTACCCATTATTTCTTTCCATTGTTTTTGGGTTACTTCGTATTTGCCAATATAAAAATCATCTACTGTTACAGTATGTATTGGCTTTTCATCGCTTTCTCCATCATTGCTTCCCATACTAAAAGTTCCGCCTTTTACAAATATCATTCCGGGTATTTCTTTAACAACACTTTCTAATGTCAAGCTAATATCATTTGTATATTTTTTAATTTCTATGCTTTGTGTTAAATCTTTGTATTCGGTTTTAGTAAGTTTTACATTATATTTTCCAAACGAAAATTCAGTAGTAAAAGGTGTTGTGCCTTTGTACTCATTATTAATATAAAGCTTTGCTCCTTGCGGGCTGCTGTTAATTGTTATTTGTTTGCCAGATGATAGTTCAATATTTATTTCTTCGGTTTCGTTTTCTTTAATGTTTACAGTACGAGTTTCGCTTACGTAACCGGTTTTACTTATGGAAACGGTATATTCGCCCACAAGCAATTTGCGTATAGTATTTGGGGATGTGCCAGTGTAATTATCGGTCAATTTGGATTTTACTATATAATCGGCACTAAAAGGTGTGCTTACTATTTTTAATGTACCGTACATTGGTTTTGGGTGCAGGCTTAATTCCTTGTTTGTTCCGCTTATTAGTTCGAGTTTTTTGCTGTCGTTATGGTGTTTATCTTTTCGGGCTTCAAAAGTATGCAGACCTGCAACAACTCTTCCGGTATAAGTTCCATTGCCAACTCTATTATTATCAATATAAATATTAGCATTGGGGTTGGTGCTTATTTTTATTTCGGCAAAAGTGGGCGAGAGAATTACGGTTTCGGTTTTGTTTTCGCCATCGGCAATAGTAATTTTTACTTTTTTGGTTTCGTACCATTGTTGTCGTAAAGTTAGAGTATGCTCGCCACTTGCAAGTTTTTCTATTGTGCAAGGAGTAGTTTTTTCGCTTGGCTGTCCGTCTATGCTTAGTTCGGCTCCGCTTTCGGGTTGGCTTTTTACGCTAAGGTTTCCAAAACGTGCAGATAAACTTGCATTTATTTCGCTTGTTTGGTTATCGCTAACAATAACTGTTGTTTCGTAATCACCAAACATTTGTTTTGAAACGCTTACCGTATGTTTTCCTGATTTTAGTTTATTGCTTGTAAAAGGTGTTTTGCTGTTTTGCTCTTTTCCGTTTATAAAAATTGTTGCTCCGTTTTCGGGTTGTGAGTTTACACTAATATACCCAAAATTAGGTTTTAAGGTGTAATTAAGTTGCTTTTTGCCTTCGTCAACCGAAAGCTGAAAAGCTCCGGCTTCGGTATGATACAGGTCTTTGCTAATACGAAATGTGTGTTTTCCTTCTTTGAGCTCCTGCTGAAAAGGTGTTTGTCCGAGATTTATTTCATCAATATAAATATCTGCCCCTTCTGGCTCTGAGGTAATAATTACCCACTCGGAGAGTATTTCATAATCAACAACAGTGGTAACAACTTTTCCGCTTGTAAGCACCATCTCATAAACTGTAGCTTCATAAATGGCTTCGGTATAAATATAGTCTCTTAAAATTCCGAGTTGGGCATGTTTTATGGTAATTTTTTTTGCTCCGTGAGGAACATAAACCCAAAATTCACCAAGCTTTGGTTCAACTTTTGTTATTCCCAACATTCCGCCTTCCCAGCCAAAACCGGTCTCGGTAGTAACTACTTTTATAAGTGCACATTTCTCACCGTTCTGGTCAATCACCGGATCGGTTATCCTGGCGGTTTGGTCTGTGGGTAAAATGCGAAAAGATTTAACGGCAATTTGGGCTATGCTTGTTGAAAAACAGAAAATTGAAAAGATAATTAGTAGTAGAAATTTATTCATATTTGAAAAGGGGTTTTTGATGCAGCTAATTTAAGAAATTTATTTTATTAATTAGATTCACCATTTTGGGCTTCCGGCGTTTTTTTTTACACTTCTTTTCACCCCTCTGTCCTGCGGACATCTCCCCTATAAATAGTGGAGAAATGCTCTTCGCAAACTGCTTTAATAATTTTTTAATCTAATTTATGCTGCTTTTTATAAACCCGTAGCACGACTTTAAGTCGTACTACGGGTGATTGCAATTAATAATACCTATTCACCTCATCCCAAATTATTATTTCACCTTTTACAATGCGAAAGACCATCCATGTGTTTCCTTTTAGTCTTTCGGTAATTTTAAATTCATGAAGTAATTGTCCTTCTCCATAAATTTTTATTCTGGCTTTTGATTTTGACAATTTTTTTGAATTGTTACGATCGCGGTTGGTAAAATCTTTTACATAAAATTTATACTCTGCATCATCATCAACATCAGTAATGGTAATAGTTTCGGGACCATAACCATCAAGGTCGTCGCGGTCGAGAACAGCTTTTCCATCTGTGCTGGTGTTTTTAAATCTATATGAAATATGATATCCGCCTTCTTTTACGAGGTGTGCATCAAGGTCTTTTGGCTTATCATCCCAGTCAAGGACAATTCTTATTGTGCCCATATCAATTTTAGGAGAAACCGAAAAACGGTTATAAAAAATCGTTCCAAGCATAATTTAAAATTTCAGGTTTACAGAAATAAAACCTTCTTTAGAAAAGCCCAACGAATAGGTTCCATCTTCAGGAACTTCAAATAAAACTCTTCCTTGTCTGTCGGTGGTAAAATCACCCAATTCATCAATTTTAATTGTGGCATCTGCAACAGCATTTCCATCAACTGCATTTATAAAACGAAGAGTAAGTTTACCATCTTCCAATTCGGTTATCTGGTCTTGCATTTTTTCACGCATTTCTTCTATCTGTGCATAAGTTGTTTGAATGCTGACAAACAACAACAATGTTAATAATTTGATTGCTTTTTTCATGATATATAAATTTAAAATGACTAAAATTTAAAATGACTAAAATTTAATATTAATTGAATCATAACTTTAAGTACTCCAAACTTTAAGTACTCCAAACTTCTTTTTCACATCTCAAGAATATCGTCTTTCATATTCACAATTTTTTGAGTATGATCCGAATCGTAATCAAATAAAAGGTCTCCATTTTTCTGGTACATTCTAACAAAATTAAGATTATACCAAATGAAATATTTACCCACAGAAATACCTGAAAGAATATTCATTTGTTTATCACCGGAAGCAAAAGATGTGATTTTTACCTTAGCATTATTTTTTAGTTTTACATTGTCGAATCTAACATCACGCCCGTTATTTGTTCTGATAGTAATTATTCCTTCAGCATTTTTCATGAATGTAACTTTAGCAATATTTTCATAGATTACCGGACATTCTTTTTTAAAACGAGGATTGTATTTATCCAGAGCTTTAAGAGCAGATTTTCCGGGAATATTCATTCCATTACTTCTTGCAAGATTAATCACTGCAAATAAGCCGGCAATACTTTTGTTTACATTTGAATTAATCAGCTCGTCGTTTTCTGCTTTTATTAATTCTGTATAATTCAAGCTTGCTTCATCAGCAAATGAAGTTTTTCTTGTATTTAATCCGGTGGTATTATTAAAAGCTCCAGCGATAAGAATATCTCCATCATTTTTAACAAAAATACCTTCTGAAGATTCTGCCGGATTTTCTGTAAAGAGATCAGTTTTTAAATGATTTCCACTTGGGTCGAAAGTAATTGCATATTTTAGAAACATTTTACTTTCCCGATCACTAATTCCTGCATTACTCAGCCAGTCAACTTCTCCATTACTTTTAAGTTTTAAAACAAAAATATCATGCTCAGAAGTACTGGAAATTTGCTGTCTCCCAAATTTAAGATTACCGCTATAAGTACCCATCACTAAAGGAGAATCGCCTGAACCCTGAGAAATTGATATTCCTGTTGAAACTCCGCTACCATCAAGGTTTTTCACCCACTGAAGTTTGCCTTTTTTTGTGAATTTAGCAACAAAACACTGGCGGTTAGCTGATGAAGATTTTAGTTTTATTTCACCAAAATCAATTTTATTTAAAAAGTATCCTGTGAGATAACAATTTCCTGCATTATCGAATACATGATCCTGATTGATACCGCCTCTGAAAGCACCGGCATTAAAAGCTTTTGTCCAATACTTATCAGCAATAAAAATATCTTGACGAAAATTGTTCAGAGCAATAACTTTTGCATTGGTATTTTTGTATTGAGGCATAGCTCTCCCGACAGGGGCGTTAATAAAAGTAGGATCTGCAATAATATATTTATTTCCATTATAGGAAATATAATCCCCATTATAATTACTTTCAAGTTTAATTGCTGTGGCAATATGCATGGGATATTCCAAACCTACAATATCAATTTTCAGAAATTCTTTTACCAGGTAAGCATAAAATGCTGAGCGGTCTTCGCAATCAGAATAAGGATAGTATAAAGTTTCTTCGGGAAATAAAAATCTTTCTTTTCCAAATTGAGTTTCATCAATCTGATATTCAAAAGCGTTTTGGGTGAAATAAAGTAAAAAGTTTGCTGCTTCGCTTTCAGTCATATCTTTAATTACCGGAAGTATGTTTTCTGCAAGTGCATCTTTTGCCTGAGCTGTTATTGAAGCATCAAAATAAACTTCTGCCGCCACAACAGGATAATTATTGTAAAGGTCAATCATATCAGGATTATATTCCAGATTAAAATGATATTTTTCTCCTTCATAGGAAATGTCAATTGATTTTATTGCAGAGTTATTACTCAGGTTCATTGGATAATAAATATTGAAATCCATGATTTTTGTTGAACCGGCAAATTTGTTTTTATATGTACTAAGGCTCGAACTAATTAGCTTATCGCGCATATAATAGTTTATTCCATCCAAGCTGAGATAGTTTATTGCATATAAAGTCTGGCGCGAAGGAAACATAACTGTGCAGATATTATTTGCATAGGCAAGTTTTACATCGTATCCAGAACGAAGCATCATAAACCAAAACAACAAATTTGCTTGATTTTTGTTTTCTGAGAAAATATTTACAGCAGCTTTTTCGAGTAAAAGAAAATAAGCCCAATCATTAAGAGCAAATTTATCTTTATAACTGAGCATATTATTAACCATTCTGTTGTAATTGGTGTTGCTGGCTTGCTTAAACCAATTGCTTATTGCCGAACTGCTAAGTTTTAGTGATTTACATTCGAGAATTTCGGAGTCATATTCATATTGAATTTTATTTCCAAAAAAAGTAAAAAAATCTGTGTCATAATTAAAATCTACAGGGCTTGATTCCTGGATAAGTGGAAGAATAATATCTTCTTTTTGGTGAATTGGTTTTGCATCGATAGTTGATATTTTTTGTAGCTCTTCCGATTCTTTAAATTTATTAAATTCAGATTCAGGCTTAGGAATAATCTTCTTTTTATTATCCGGTTTTTTATCAATTTTTATTGGTGAAGGTTTATAAACCGGAATTTTAACGGGTTTTGGTTTTTCAGGAAGTTTTTTCCCTGCAAAAACCTGAAATTCATCCCATTGTTCTTTTAGATATTTGGCAAATTTTTCGTCTTGTTGTTTTACATATTTATCAAATTCACCTTGAATTTCAGCAAATTTTTTATTGTATTCTTCTTTATACTGTTTTAAGTCTTGATTTTGTTTTTTTTTGTATTCATCAAAAGTTTGAGAAAAACCTGCAAAATTAAAAAACAGGAAGAGTAGAAACAGGAAGAAAAAAATATGATTTGTTTTTAATGTTTTCATAAACAGTTTTTTTATTGGTTAGTGATGAGGTTTACGAATATTTTATTATTTTGGATAATAATTTCATTTATTTCAAATGAAGTATAAATTATTGAGATTTCTTTCGAATAGTCCTGAAATTTTTTACTGTAATGTTCGTCAACATCCTGCACTAAGAAATTTTCAGGTTGAACACTATTTTGTAGTGTTTTGAGTAAAGAATTTATATAGGCATACCAAAGTCCGTAATATAAGTTTACAAAAGGCGAAAAATATTTTTCTGAGTTAAAACTTTTATCTGATGATTTGTATTTAAAATAATCGCCGCAAATATTTTTTTCATTACCACCTATAAGTGACTTTATATTAGCAATTTTTCCTATCTCCTTCCATGAATACAATACTTTTCTTTCGTTATTTATTGAGTTTTGGAATAATTCAACCTTGCTGTTTAATTCAAACTTATCTGCTTTCTGATATTCAACATTAAAGCAAAAGATATTAAATGCATCGGCGATGTTCTTTTTTTTATGAAGTGTATCAGTAGGAAATATTTTAATTAGAACAATTGTTTCCCCAAATTTAGTGCTATCAAACGCCACTGTTTCCCATTCATAATTTAGCTTATTTTCGGAGGAAGCCAATTCGTAAAGTTCTTCAAATTTTGAATTAAATTCTCCTTTATTTTTTTTCAGAAAATCAACATTATAAACAGTTCTAAGATAGCGAATTTTTGTATTTCGTAACAATACAGACATTCCTTTGGCTCGTTCAATGGCTTGAGTCAATCCGATTTTGGAAGGTAAACTGGGATCTGAAATTCCAATAAAAAAAGTAGTATCACAATTTGATGAAGGTATATTATAAAGCCAATTCGGTAATACAGAAGGTGCAATATGATACGGGAGACCGGATTTATAAAAACCTGTATCTTGCTGTTTATTAGCTTCCTCGTTAAAAGTTTTATTAAACTTTTTGTATTCATCACTAATACTACTATTAGTATTAATTTGCCCGAATGAGTTAAGAATACAAATAAGCGAGAAAAAAGCTGCAAGAAGAATTGTTCTTATTATTATATTATTTTTAAACATAATAAAAAAGAAAATAACGCCTCTATAAATTAAAGCAAATATATAGAGGCGATGGTTAATAAAAAAAATTAATTTTCCTTTTCAAATTCTTCCATTTGTTTATTGAAAGTTTTTTTATACTGTTCGAGATCAAAATCAATTTTCAGTTTGGCATCTTTTGAAATTTTTGATCCAATAGCAGAAACAAGCTCATCTCCAGCTAATTCAATAGCAACGTATGTACGATAAGTATTGTTTTCTGTTTTAGTCACTTTTTCGCAAAGTGTACGTATTCCGCTTAACTTTTGTTTAATAACTTCATAAGTTAGGTTTTGAAATTTTTCCTCAACTTCTTCAACATTATTATACTCACGTGAGTTAACAAAATTTTCGTTAACACCTTTAACTAAAATTTGTATATCAGAAGCCATCTTAGCTCTTGCATTTGAATAAGCTTTTTTCTTTGATGTTGATAAATCCATGCTTTCACCAATATCGTTAGCTCTGATATATTCGTTATTGGAGAAATACTGAGGGCCAGAACAATACTGTTCAACTAATGATTCACCGGAAGGTTTTTGACCTACATCTTTTGTAGATTTACATGAATAACTAATTGCCATGATTGCAAAACTGATTAAAATCAGATTGAATTTTGTGTACTTTTTTTTCATAATAATTTATTTTATTAGTTAATAATTAATAGGTTAATAATTTTTTATTTTTTATTATTGTATTCAATAATTCCTTAACGAGAATATTTATCAAAAATAATTATTTTATTTGGCTTTTTGTTTAGAATTAATATAAATTATTGTTTATTACTAAAAGCTGATAACTCAGAACTTCAGCAGCTCCTCATATAATTTCTGTGTAGGCAGTCCCATTACATTATAGAACGATCCTTCTATTTTGTCAATTCCGATAAATCCGATCCATTCTTGTATTCCATATGCACCGGCTTTATCCATTGGTTTGTAGTCGTTAACATAAAAATCTATTTCTTCCTTATTTAGATTTTTAAAATGAACTTTTGTTTTAACAGCGAAAGATCTGAATTTAGTTTTTGATTTTAAAGTTACTCCGGTTATTACTTCATGATTTTTACCTGAAAGCTCTTTTAATATTTCTTTTGCTTCATATTTGTCTTTGGGTTTTCCCATTATTTTTCCGTTTAAGGAAACTATTGTGTCTGCAGTAATTATCAATGTGTCATCATCAATCTCCGAGTCAGGAAAAGCATTTGCTTTTAGCTCAGATAAAAACAATGCTGTTTCTGAAGGATTCATATCCAAAGGATAAAATTCTTCAACATTTTTGCTTATAATTATGAATTCAACACCAAGGTTTTCAAGCAATTGTTTTCTTCTTGGTGATTTTGATGCTAATACTATTTTATATTTTACAAGATTTTCGAGAGTGCCCATTAAATTAATTTAATTAGTTTACTAATAATAATTGCATTGATAAAATCCCGGCTAACATAATTATTTTTGATGTATTGCTGAGGAAATTAAAATCTTCTGATGTTTTTGCTTTTATTGTTTTTATAAAAAGGTAAATAAACAAAGGTTGTACAGCAATCATGAAATACCAAAATAACATATGAAAATTTTCTGAAAACATAAAAAATTGACCGTATGCAAGAGTAGCAATTGAAATAAGAATGAAGAAAGCCACAACGAATTTTGTTTTAAAAACACCAATTACAACTGGTATCGTCCGGCAACCAAATTCCTTGTCGCCTTTTAAATCTTCCATGTCTTTAAGAATTTCCCGAATAATAGAAGTGAGAAATGCAAATAAAGCATAACTCCAGATAAAAATATTGATTTTATGCAGCACTCGATAAGCATTTATAAATTCATCCGGATTTGATCTTAACGAAATAAATTCGAATAACCATGGAAGGAATATTACCAGAGCCGACAATATTGCAACAGCAAAATTGCCCATAAAAAATTGTCTTTTATATTTTGCAGAGTAGAACCAAAGCATTATTGCAGTCAGTAGAAAAATAAATCCAAGTTGAAAAGTACCAAGTAAATATCCAAGATAAAAGCCAATAACTATTGCAATAATATTGATGATAAAATATAAGTTTTTAAGAAAAGCAGCTTTTATCTTTGTGTTAACAATATTTTTTCCCGGCTTATTAATTTTGTCAATTTCAATATCGAAAAAATCATTAATAAAATAACCTGCAACGGCTATTAAAACAGTTGCCAGAACCAGCAACAAAAAATTTAATTCTCCCAATTGTAATTCAACCCCTTGAGATTTTAAAAGAGGTCTGATAACACAAAAACGTATTAAGTATTGAGTTAAAACTACAATTAACAAATTTGGTAATCGCAGCATGCCTAAATATTGTTTCATCTTGTAATGTGGTTCTTTATTTCGCTTTCTAAAAATCTCATATCCTAAATCTCAAATGTCCTTTACCAATTGTAAGCATCATCATTCATCCATTTTCCTTGTATTTTCAGCACCTGTTCAATTATATCGCGAACGCATCCTTCTCCACCTTTTTTGTTAGAAATATATTTCGATATTGACTTTATTTCCTCTGAAGCATCTGAAGGACAGCAAGGCAAACCAGCTTTTTTCATCACTTCATGGTCCGGAATATCATCACCCATGTAAAGTGTATTCTCTGTTTTAATATTATGTTTTTTAATATAATCATTAAAGATTTTTACTTTGTTTTCTGCACCAAGAAAAACATCTTTTATTCTTAATGCTGTAAATCTATTGTTAATCGTTTCTGATTTACCACCGGAAATAATTACAATATTATATCCCTTTTTTGCCGCCAACTGAATTGCATATCCGTCTTTAACATAAGCAGTTCTTAATGGTTCACCTTCCATCATCATTATTAATGTTCCGCTTGTGAACACTCCATCATAATCGAAAATAAAAGTGTTAATATTTTTTAGGAGTTTTTTGTAGTTGGTCATTTTTTTATATTATGATTAATAATTTTTTTTGATAAAATTTCATAAATATCCTTGAATTCAGGAAATTTTGATAATGCTTTTAAATGAGTTTCAATAGTTTGATAGTCTTTTCTTTTTGCAGGTCCGGTTTGTGCTTCTTTGGGTTTATGATTTAGAATTTTTTGGGCAGTTTCTTGTATCAATGGCTTGATGAAGTCGAATGAAAGATCATGTTTCTCCAGAATTTCATCTGCAATAGAATAAAAATAATTTGAGAAATTACATGCAAAGACTGCTGCAATATGAAGGATCGTACGTTGTTTGGAGTTAATAATTTTTACATCCTTTGAAATACATTTTGCAAGCTCAAAAAGTAAATCAAAATTGGCTTTGTTGTTTGCTTCAATACAAACAGGTATATTTTGAAAGTCAATTTTCTTTGTTTTGGTGAATGTTTGTAAAGGATAAAAAACACCATAATTGTCGGAAGTGTTTTTTAAGATTTCCATTTCACTTGATCCCGAAGTATGAACAATTAATTTGTTAGGAATATATATTTTATCAAGAACTTCAGATAAAACATTATCAGGAACCGAAACAATATAAAGATCAGCATCAGTTGTTAGTTTGCTCAGGTCAGTAATAAATTCTGACGAAACATTATCTGCTAAACTATTTCCTTCATCGGTATTTCGACCAAAAATTTGAATAATATTTTTCCCTGCTTTATAAAGAGCCTTTGTCAAATGAATGGAAACATTTCCTGCACCAATCAAGGCTATTTTATTTACTGTTTTTTCCGTCATAATTTTTTATCACGCAAAGTTACAAAATTATAATTCTGAATTCTAAAATCTTAAATTGTTAAAACATGACTTCTATAAAAACACTAATAAATTAACTATTCAATTACTAAGCCCGCTACTCCAAAAATAATATCATAAAAAAAACAAACAAGGAGATTTATTTAGATTTGTTTAATAGAAAAGTATTTGTATCTCCTTTTTTATAAAATCAAGAGCAATTTTATTTGGTGAGTTTTTTTGTTCAAGTGATATCTTGAAAATTGTTTGCCCTAAATCTGCTGAAGATGAATTTTCCTTTGTTTGTGATGCGGCTGTATTAATTGTTTTTATCAGGTCTTCTTTTGCATTTTTAACCAGTTCCCATGCTTTTGTCGAAATATAAAGTTGTTGCGAAAGGTTATGATCAAACTCATCACGAATGGTTTTTATCAATGAAATTTGAAGATCCATAGCAGACATCTTTGGCTTGTTAGTTCGTATCACAAGATTGTTTGGTGAATTTCTGTCGAGAAACAAAACTATCCTTTCATAAGCCTGAAGGCGAATCGGAGTAATCATTTTTTGATTTGTAAGTTTTATTTCTGTTATTTGATTATTATTATAGGATTTTAAAAATTCTTTTAAAATTAAGTATGCAATTCCTGCAACTACCAACGAAGGTAGGATGTACTTTAGAATTTCGAGAACTTCAGTCATAATATTTTTATTGATTTTGTAATTATTTTAATTATTAACGCAAGATACAATTTTTATTATATTTGAATTTATTTATACCCTATTAGTACATAAAGTGAACTAAGTACAAAAGTTTTCGGGGGAGTGCCAAATTTAGTTAATTCGACTTTATAATGTGAAAATCAAATTGCATTAATTCTTTAATTCTATTTTTAATAATAACTTTTATATTTTAAAAATATGTATTTTTGCTATCTGATAATTTATTATTAATCGGAAATAAACATATAACAAAATGCAAAGTAAAATGTTATCCAACAGAGTTAATAGTTTAAGTGAATCGGCTACACTTGAAATGACACGTCTTAGTCGAATATTAAAGTCTCAGGGACACGATGTTATCAATTTAAGTATAGGAGAGCCTGATTTTAATACTCCAACAGCTATCAAAGATGCTGCTATAAATGCCATCAATAACAATAAAACTCATTATACACCAGTATCAGGGCTGCCTGAACTACGTGAGGCTATTGCCGAAAAATTAAAAAGAGATAACGATTTAGAGTTTGATGCTGATCAAATAGTTGTTTCAAATGGAGCAAAGCAATCTATTGCAAATGTTATATTATGCCTTATAAATCCTGAAGATGAAGTAATTATTCCAGCACCTTACTGGGTTTCGTATCCTGAGTTTGTTCATTTAGCAGAAGGGAAAATAGTTGAAATTTCAACTACTATCGACACTGATTTTAAAATTACTGCCGAGCAACTCGAAAATGCTATAACAGAAAAAACAAAAGCTATTATTTTTAGTTCTCCAAGCAATCCTACCGGAATGCTTTATTCCGACAAAGAGCTAAAAGAAATTGCGGAAGTAGTTTCTAGACATAAAAATGTTGTTATCATTTCTGATGAAATTTATGAATTCATTAACTTTTCAGGGAAGCACAGAAGTATTGCAGAATTTGATTTTGTAAAAGAACAAGTTGTAGTTATTAACGGAGTTTCAAAAGGATATGCAATGACAGGTTGGAGAATTGGTTATGCAGCAGCTCCGAAATATCTTGCTAAAGCATGCGATATTGTCCAGGGACAATATACTTCGGGCGCTTCATCAATATCGCAGTTGGCTGCCCTTGAAGCTATGAAAACATCAAAGGAATCTTCCTCTGAAATAGAATATATGCTGAGAGCTTTTAAAGAAAGAAGAGATTTGGTTTATGAGTTGTTGTGCGATATTCCCGGAATAAATGTAAATATGCCTGATGGTGCATTTTATTTCTTCCCGGAAGTGAATTCTTATTATGGGAAATCTAATGGAAAAACAACTATTGAAAACAGTAAAGACTTATGCTTATATATTCTCGAGAATGTATATGTAGCGCTTGTTCCAGGGTCTGCTTTCGGAAATCCTGATTGTGTGAGAATTTCTTACGCTACTTCAAAAGAACTGCTGATAGAAGCAATAAAAAGGATTAAATCTGCTTTAGCTGAATTGAAATAATTTCAACTCTAATCTAGATTTATTGACCCTGATTACAAATTGACAAAATAATTATATTTGTTTTTTGTTTTAATAAAATGATACTGACAAAAGATACATGCCAAAAGTTATTCGATTCATTCAATAATCAGAAAATTCTGGTAATTGGTGATGTGATGATAGACTCATATTTATGGGGTAAAGTTGAAAGGGTTTCTCCTGAAGCCCCTGTTCCAGTTGTTGCTGTTAAGAAAAGAGAAAATCGACTTGGTGGTGCAGCAAATGTTGCTCTGAATTTAAAGTCGCTGGGAGCAAAACCTATTCTATGCTCCGTTATTGGCAATGATAGTAAAGGAAATGAGTTTATCGAACTTCTGAAAAATGAAAATCTTTCCTTTAAAGGAATTATAAAAAGTAACAAAAGGATTACAACAACAAAATTTCGTGTTTTTGGAAATAATTCACAGTTGATAAGAGTTGATGAAGAGATTGTTTCCGACATTATAAAAAGTGATTTTGAAGATTTGTTATCTGTTATCTCAGAACTTATTAATAATGGAGATGTAAAAGCTATTGTTTTTCAGGATTATAATAAAGGTATTCTGACAAAGGGTTTAATTTCTGATGTTATTGCTTTGGCAAATGCTAAAAATATTCATGTTGTGGTTGACCCGAAAAAGAAAAATTTCGATGAATTTAAAAATATTGATCTTTTCAAACCAAATTTAAAAGAGTTGCAAGAAGGTTTAAAAATGGAAGTTAATCCTGAAAAAGATTCCGTTTTGAATGAAGCCGTTGACAAATTACATCTTCAGCAAAATATTAAAACTGTTCTCACCACATTATCCGAAAAAGGAGTTTTTATAAGCACAAAAATTTCCGAAAAAGAATTTCAAAAACATTTGATCCCTGCTCATATTCGTTCTATTTCTGATGTTTCCGGAGCAGGTGATACCGTTATCAGCGTGGCTGCATTATGTTTAGTCGCAGGTCTTTCCGGTAAAGATATTGCTGCAATTTCGAACCTTGCCGGAGGAATTGTTTGTGAAGAAGTTGGCGTGGTTCCAATAAATAGGGAACTTCTTTTTAATGAGGTTATGAAGATGTATTAATATGCTATGAAAAATAGTGTAAATAAAATTAGTCAACAAAAGAATGCGGTTATTAAATCTGCATTCTTCTTTGTTTTTATCCTTGCCGGGATGTTTGCTTTTTCTCAATCAAACGACTGGGTTGATTTTCAAATTATAAGAACCGGAGAAGAAACTATTTTTGATATTACTTATGAAAAAGGTACGCTTGCAATAAATTATGATAATAATGTAGTTGTTACTTATTCTGTTGTAAATGGAGAATTTACTGAAAATAAAGCATACAGTATAAAAAATGTATGGAAGGAGTTCGGAACATTACAATTTTATAAAGGTGATATTTACATAGCAATTGATGGATTTAAATTTTACCGGATAACACTTGATAATAATAAAATCAAAAAAACAAATACTTATAAAGCTGGATTTTATATTACTGAACGTTATTACAAAGATTTTGATTCACTAAAGTGGAAATTCAGGATTACCGATGAGGGGGATTTAAAAATATTGAGGAATGTTGGAGTGGGAGATAATATTCCGGAATAATTAAAAATTATTAGATTTAAGTGTGAAAGATAAAATTAATAATAAAGAAAAGGAAAATATCAAGCAGATGTTTGATAATATCGCTTCCAGCTATGACTTTTTAAATCATGCTTTTTCCTTTGGTATCGATTATCTCTGGCGACGAAAAGTTGTGAAGATTCTGAAGCCTCTGAAACCTCTTTCAATTATTGATATTGCCACGGGAACGGGTGATTTGGCAATACAAGAAATAAAACTTAATCCTGAAAAAATTGTTGGAATCGATATTTCGGGAAACATGATAAAAATAGGGGAGGAGAAAGTTCTTGCACGTAAGCTGGATAATATAATTAGTTTTATTCAAGCCGACTCTGCTGAAATTCCTTTTGCGGAGAATACTTTTGAAGCTGCTACAGTTGCATTTGGAGTGAGGAATTTTGAAGATCTCGACAAATCCCTTTCTGAAATTTTTCGTGTTTTAAAAAAGAACGGACTGCTTGCAGTTCTTGAGTTTTCTATGCCTGAAATATTTCCGTTCAAACAGTTTTATAAATTTTATCTCAACAGAATTATTCCTTTGATAGGAAAAATAATTTCAAAAGATGTGAAAGCATATTCATACCTTCCAGTAAGTATTAAAGCCTTTCCCTCAGGAGAAAAATTCCTCGATCATATAAGAAAAGCCGGATTCACAAAAACTCGTCAACATAGGCTTACTTTTGGAGTAGCATCGGTTTACATTGGAACGAAATAATGTAAACTGAGAAAAAACAATCCGATTATTTGTCAGCTTTTTTAATAATTCAATTCGTGTATAAAAACAAAGCGAATAAAAATAAATATACTGCATTTATTTTTTTATTGCTAATATTTTTTCATTTTTGCATTATAATATCCACTCATCTATAATTATTATTATGAAGCATTGGTTTTATCTGATTTTTGTCACATTTTTTTTATTAATTTCAAACCAATCTCACGCTTCAAGAAATGACGATTCTACAGATACATTAAATGTTAGTGAGCAGACCGAACAAGCTCTTGCAATAAACACCAAAATTGAAACAACATTCAGTCAGAAAATTAACAATTTCTTCGAACCCATTGTTAATTCAATGAGTTATGTTTTGTTTTGGGATCCTTTTGAGGAATTTGGTATTCGCGACCCATATCTTTATTATAAAGATGGTTCTCCTGTTCTTGATGCTGACGGCAATCACAAAAAGCAGGGAGTGCCAATTGTAGTTTTATGGCTTGTTTTGGGAGCTGTATTTTTTACTTTAAAAATGCGATTTATCAATTTTCGTGCTTTCGGTCACAGCATACAATTAATACGTGGAAAATATGATAAAGATAGCGACAAAGGAGAAGTTTCACACTTTCAGGCTTTAACGACAGCTCTTTCTGCAACAGTAGGTTTGGGAAATATTGCTAGCGTTGCTATTGCTATTACAATTGGTGGCCCGGGAGCTACTTTCTGGATGATAGTTGCCGGATTACTCGGGATGTCATCCAAATTTGTTGAATGTTCACTTGCTGTGAAATATCGAAAAATTGATTCTTCAGGACAGGTTTCTGGCGGACCAATGTACTATCTAAGCAGAGCTTTAAAGAAAAGAAATCTAGGTGTTTTAGGAAAAGTACTTGCAGTTATTTTTGCAATATTAATAATGGGTTGTTCTTTTGGTGGTGGCAATATGTTTCAGGCTAATCAAGCTTTTTCACAACTTGCTTTATTTATTCCATTTCTGGAAGGCAAAGGTGCTTATTTTGGAGTTTTTATCGCAATTCTTGTTGGTTTGGTAATCATTGGAGGAATAAAAAGTATAGGAAAAATAACTTCCAAGGTTGTCCCTTTTATGTCGCTGTTTTATGTTCTTACTGCTTTAGTAATTATTTTTATGAATATCTCGCATATTGGCGAAGTATTTTCACTAATCATTAATAGCGCATTTAATTCCATGGCAATAAAAGGAGGATTTATTGGCGTTCTGATATTAGGATTTCAAAGAGCATCATTTTCAAACGAAGCCGGAGTTGGTTCAGCATCAATTGCTCACTCTGCCGTAAAAACCGACGAACCTATCAGCGAAGGAATTGTTGCTTTACTCGAGCCATTTATTGATACAGTTGTAATTTGTACTATGACCGCTCTTGTTATTATTTTCTCAGGGTTTCATCTTAATCCCGGAAATCTTGAAGGCTCTCAACTGACTTCAGCTGCATTCGGAAGTGTATTTTCATGGTTTCCATATTTATTGGCGGGAGCAATATTTCTGTTTGCTTTCTCAACAATGGTATCTTGGTCATATTATGGTTTAAAAGGCTTTGATTATTTGTTTGGAGGGTTTTTTGAAAACAAACTTGGAAGCCGTAATCTTGGAACAAGAATTTTTCAAGTAATATTTTTAAGCTTTGCTGTAATCGGTGCTTCTTCTACTCTTGATGTTGTAATTGATTTCTCTGATATGATGATCTTAAGTATGGCTTTTCCAAATATTTTCGGTTTGCTTCTCTTATCAGGCGAAGTTCGAAAAGATCTTAAATCGTATATGACCCGATTAAAAAATGGAGAAATAAAAAAATATAAATAGTGCTTTCAAATATATTATCTGCTAAGAATATTAGTTCAATGCGTAAATGATTAATTGCTTAAATGTATAAATAAATGTTTCTCTTTTAGTCTATTTCACTAAGTTTTTTATGTTGATTGTATTTCCTTTGTGTATCTTAGTGTCTTTGAGTCTTTGAGACATTATTTTTTTTAACTTTTCGGAAAAAACTCAACATTCAACCATTAATTCCAACATTTAAATACACCTCCTTTTCTGGAACATTTTTTATTTTTTGGTATTAAGTAAAAAACAAAGTTTGTGTTACAATTTTTGAAAGAATATTTTAGTTTTAATAAAAGAGAAAGGCAAGGGATTTTTGTTTTACTTTCTCTGATATTTATTATGATAGTAATTAATTTATTACTCCCTGTTTTTATTATTACTCCCGATTTTGATTACTCTGAATTTGAAGAAGAAATTGCTTCTTTCGAAAAATCAAAAACTAAATATTTTGATTTAATAAATAATGTTAGGAAAGAGAAAATTATTTTGGAAAGTAATTTTCAACAAGTAGAATTATTCGAATTTGACCCCAATCAATTATCTGCCAAAGAGTGGGAAAAACTTGGATTATCCAAGAAACAAATCAAAGTAATTATAAACTATAAGGAAAAAGGAGGTAAGTTTTACAAAAAAGAAGACCTAAAAAAAATTTATAGTATTAGTGAACAAAAATATAAATCATTGGAACCATTCATTACAATTCCCTCAAAAAAGAAAAATCAAAAAAGAAAACAAAAAATTAAAACTACAAGAAAACCTCAGGTAAAAAAGAAAATATTAATTCAACTCAACACTGCCGACTCAGCCGAGTTAACAAAACTTTATGGAATTGGACCTGCTTTTTCATCACGAATAATAAAATATCGCAAATTGCTTGGAGGCTTTTATTCCAAAAATCAACTATTAGAAATTTATAATTTCGACAGCACCCGATTAAAAATGATTATCGACAACATCTCGGTTAAACCGGAGAAAATCAAAAAGTTAAATATTAACAAAATAGAATTTAAAGAATTGCTAAGGCATCCATATATTTCTTACGAACTGACTTCACAAATTTTTAAACTCATTAAAAAACAAGGACAATTAAATAATATCGAGCAACTCAAAAAAATTGATCTTGTAAATGACTCAATATTTAAAAAAATAGTTCCATATTTGTCAGTCAAATAGTATTCACCAATAAAGTTGAATAGTGACAAACTGTTTGTTACCCATGAAGATATTCGAGGGTGATGCCGCAGGGGTGTAAAAGTCAGTGACGAGCGACTTTATAAAAATTGAATATTATGGAAAAATACTTTTAAAAAAACAAATTTCAAACACTTAGTTTTCAAGCTATTTATAATTTTTATTTAAAGCATGAGCAGACTTTCACAAACATTTAAAAAATTTCCCCGAGCATTTTGGGTTGCCAATACAATGGAATTATTTGAGCGATGGGCATGGTATGGTTTATTTATGGTTCTGGCAATTTATCTGACTGCCTCTGAAGATACAGGAGCTTTAGGATTTACGCAAGTTCAAAAAGGTCATCTAATGGGCACGGTAGTTGCCATTTTATATTTCCTTCCGGTAATAACCGGTGCCATTGCCGACAAGTTCGGATATAAAAAAATTCTTATTATTGCCTATATAATTCTTTCGAGCGGTTACCTTATGATGGGGATTTTTAAAACATACACTTCTATGTGGTTTGTCTTTTTATATCTTGCTGTTGGAGCCGGACTTTTTAAGCCGATAATCTCGGCTACCATAGCAAAAACTACCAACGACAAAACATCATCAATCGGTTTCGGAATATTTTATATGATAGTAAATATTGGTGCTTTTGTTGGGCCGATATTTGCTTCCAAACTTCGTGAGGTAGATTGGTTTTATGTTTTTGTAATGTCTTCGATAGTAATTGGAATAAATATGATTCTTGTGATTTTCTTTTTTAAAGAACCCGAAAGAAAACCAAATACCGAAACACTTGGAAAATCATTGATAACAATTGTTAAAAACATTTTTTCAGCATTAAAAGACATAAAACTTTTATTGTTTCTGATAATAATAATCGGTTTCTGGACAATGTACAATCAATTGTTTTATACTCTGCCTGTTTTTATCGAACAATGGATAGATACAACAGTAATTTACAATGCCATTGACAATATTTCCCCTGCCCTGGCTTCTGCCATTGGTAACGACAGCGGCAATATTTCCCCTGAGATGCTTGTTAATATTGATGCTTTATATATAGTTATTTTCCAGGTTATTATTTCTACCATTGTCATGAAATACAGACCCCTAAATACTATGATTTCAGGTTTTTTAATTTCTGCTATTGGAATAGGTTTATGGTTTGTTACACGAAACCCTTTTTATTTATTTCTCACAATTTTTATTTTCGGAATTGGTGAAATGGTAAGCTCACCAAAAATACTCGAATACATTGGTAGAATTGCCCCCAAAGACAAGGTTGCTCTTTATATGGGCTGCTATTTTTTACCAATGGCGGGAGGTAATTTTTTTGCAGGAATAATTTCTGGAGATGTTTACGGACGTATGTCCGACAAAATTACATTACTCCGAACCGAAGTTGAAGCAAGAGGCTTGAACATACCCGAGATATCAGATAGTTTTACACAAAACGATTTTGTAAACACCGCCGCCTTAAAATTAAACATGAGCATTCCTGAATTATCTAACTACCTCTGGAATAATTATCATCCTTTTGATTTCTGGATGGTAGTTAGCGGAATTGGAATGGGAACGGTTGTGTTGCTTTGGCTATACGATAGGTTTGTGTTGAGGAAAAAAGTTTGATATTCTCCTGGCTTTTTATAATATACATTTGCCATCTTACTATCGGCACTTTCTCATTATCAAGCAGAAGCCATCCTCAATAATAACAAAAATAATATGTATCATTATTTTTTGTGGTATTAAGGCATATGAAGTAATTGAAATCAAAATCCTTTAAGTGTTGTCATTACGATTTGTAATTTATATTAGTTTTAAGTAAACTTTTTAATATATTTGTTTCAAATATATAAACATAATATTCTAATTTGAGTAAACCTACTATCATATTAAATAATAATATTGTAGGAAAAAATCCGGTAATAAGATTGGATTTTGACTTTGATCAAACAATTATCTATAAAGTAAAATCTATTAATGGTACTCGCTGGACCCAAAGCAGCAGGTTTTGGTACATTCCCAAATATGAATTTAGCCAGGAGATTATTAATAAGTCGCAACTAAAACCCAAGCTTTATTTTTTCCGCATTTCCCGTAAAAATAATAGTTTAACAGAGAAAGTATCAATTAAATAAAAATTAATACAATGAAAAAAATCACATTATTACTTTTAGGATTGTTATTAGTTATTAGTTCTTGTGAGAAAGATGATGACAATATCGACCCAAAACCCATAACCGATTATCAAGCCAAGCTTCAAACTATGCTTGACGAAAATTGGGCAGAGTTTGCCGAAGGAAAAGAGAATTTACCCGGAGGCTATGCTCTTCAGTTGCTTTCTCCTGTTGGTGATTTTTTTATAAGTACAGGAGACCTTGCAAATATCACAAATCAAACTCATTTTAGGGCTGCCAGCACTACAAAAACATATACTGGAGCAGCAATTATGTTACTTCATCAGCAAGGCAAATTGAATATAAATCATTTCGTTACAGATGCAATACCAGGTACTAACGAGCCTTATTTGCCAATTAGTGAGGAGTTTAATATTCCTTTTAAGAACCAAATATCAATAAAGTTATTATTGCAGCATCGCGCAGGAATGTTCGACATTATTAATCAGGATATTCCCGATACCGTAAGCCAGCCATATGCCGGAACGAGGTATTGCGAATATATTAAAGAAACCATAGGATTGACCCATACATTCACCATTGAAGAAATTGCAGGCATTGTAGCTGTTAACCAGCTATATAATTCTGAACCGGAAACAGAGTTTCATTATTCTGATACAGGCATGGGATTACTTGGGTTGATTATTGAAAGGGTTTCAGGAAAAAGGTACGACCAGTTTTTAACAGAAAATTTTCTTACTCCTTTAGGTTTAATGAACACAAGCTTTCCTTATGAGGGTGATGATATTACATTACCGAGTCCTTTTGCAAGTTCATTTGCATATTTTCAGGGAGAAAGTTTTGATGTTACCCAGGATAATGTATCAATGCATGTTGCTGAAGGTAATATGATTACTACTCCCCAGGATTTGGTAACATGGATGAGTAAACTATATACAGGTAAAGCCGGAATTGATTATAAAAACGTAAGATTTTATATGATGGATTGCTTGCCAACATTTGAAGCTCATCAATATTATGGCTTGGGAACTGTATTTACCCCGGAGTTAGGATATGGACACAATGGAGGTAAAATAGCCTATTTTACGGCTGCAAGATATGATCCTGATACTGACATCACTTTCGTAATTTACACAAATGTTTGGGATTTTGATATCCTTATGGCAGATTTTTATGTGGAATTGTTAAATATGTACGCAGTTGTTTATGAAGCAAAAGATATATTAAAAAAATAGTTATCTAAAATTAATTCATTAATATCATGAAAAAAATCTTTTTATTAATTGCAGTAAGTTTGTTTTTAAGCAGCACATTCTTTTTTACTTCTTGTAAAAAAGAGGAAACTCCCACTACTCCTTCGGAAGCAGAAATTATTGAAAGCAGCATTCAAGCGGTACTTGATTCTATTATAGAAAATACGCATGTACCGGGATTAGTGGCAGGAGTTTGGGCTCCCGATGAAGATATTGATTTTGTTTATACAGCCGGGGTTTCGAATATTGAGTCAAGTGCTCCCATGGATGCTGATATGATTTTCAGAATTGCAAGTAATACTAAATCCATAACAATTACAGTATTACTTCAACTGGTTGATGAAGGACTAATTTCTCTTGACGATCCTTTGTCAGATTATCTCCCTGATTTTCCAAGAGCCAATGAAGTTACTATTGAAATGCTTACTAACATGCGAAGTGGTATTTTTAATTTTACTGAATCAGTAGAATTCTTCAATATACTATTTGCACAACCTACAAGAACATGGACTACTGAAGAGTTTATAGCAATTGCTGCAGAACATCCATACTATTTTGATCCGGGAAATGGTTTTCATTATAGTAATTCAAATACAATAATAGTCGGTAAAATTATAGAGATTATCACCGGTTTTTCACTTGAATATAATATTAGAACCAGAATTTTTGATCCTCTGGAGTTAATCAATACTGTGTATTTAGTTGGCGGAACTCAAATTCCAGGTTATCATTCAAGTGCTTATTATGGAGGAGACTATGAGCCGGAACTTCCCGATTTATCAGAATATTTTGATAATTCATATGCGGGTGCTGCAGGTGCCGCCATCTCAAATATTTATGAATTGAAGACTTTTGCAAAAGCTCTTGTTGAAGGTCAGTTTATTTCTCCAGAATTACAACTTAAACGTTTAGATTGTCATGAAATACGAAGTATAGATGGCATGAAATATGGTATGGGAATTTTTGAGTATAAAGGATTTTATGGACATAATGGAGGCACGTTCGGTTATAGTTCACTAATGATTCATTCTTTAGAAAAAAATTGCACAATTATAATTTGGTATAATTGTCAACTTGCTGATGCTGATCCAACTCAATTAATCACCAGGATACCCAATATTATTTATCCTGACATATAAAGGTGTTAAATTACGATAAACCTAGATTAAGTATTTAATATCAATAGAAATAAATTATTAACCACTAAAAACATTAATATTATGAAAACTACTACACTAAGAACAGTATTTTTTCTCTTACTCTGTTACTCCTCAGCTACATTGTTTGGTCAGAATTCAACCAATGAGGATATTTTAAGAGACCATGGAGTATTTGTAAAAGAAACATCCATCGAGGATGATGAATTTATTAATAACAAATTTGTAGAATTACTTGAACTGGAACAATTAGTAGATACAATTGTTTCATATTCTTACTTAACACCGGAGGACTCTACACTAAGCGAAATGATCATAAATGATTTTAATGATCTAAGGCAGATTATTGTTACAACAGGATATGTTTATATAGATAGTATATCTGCATGGCAGTTCAGTTCAATATCTAATACAGAATACGATAGTTATGGTAATTGGGTAACGAAAACCTACCAAAATTGGTCGGTTGATGATACTGCATGGGTGTTTACATCAAAAGGTGTATATGAATATAATGAAATCGGCGAAAGATTATTACGAGAATTATGGCATTGGGATACTCAATTATCGCAATGGTATGGTTTTTTTAAGTATGTATATGAATATAATGAAAATGGTGATAAAACCTTAGAACATAAATGGAACTGGTCAAGCGATCTTTTCGACTGGATTAATTCTTATTACATTGATGATGAGTACAATGAATTTGGACGTACTCACCATGAGAAGTGGAAGTGGGATACTGACAATAGCATCTGGTATGGTTATATGTTATCTGACACATACTACAACAGTTTTGGTCATGATACTCTATACTTAACTTATACTTGGGCTGATAATGATTGGCTTATGCTTTGGAAATACGAAGGTATTTTTAATGATGATGGGAATATAATTCAATCATTAATGTATTCATGGAATTCTGAAACTGAGGAATTTGAAAATATGAGAAAGACTATCTATGAGTATAACCCCTTTGGAGAATATATATTAAGGATTGTTTCAAATTGGTCGGATGTGCTGTTGGAATATGTTGACAGCCGAAAATGGATTCGTGAATTTAGCGAAACAGGAATGGTATTATATTGGCATTATTCCACATGGTCTGATAATAAAAAAGGATGGATACCATCATGGAAACATGAATATGAATATGATGAAAATGATTATGAAACAGAAGCTGCCAAATGGAAATGGGATGTTGCTAATAATATCTGGTATGGTGATTTCATGTCGGAGCATAGCTATGATCCTGATGGAAATATTATTTCTTACTTCATGTATTGGTGGTCTTCTGAAATGACTGATTGGGAAGGATCTTCAGGATATTATAGATATTTTGATAACGATGGCTTTTTAAACCTTGTGATTAATTATGATTGGGATGAAGAATTATTTGACTGGCATTTTAATACAAAAGATTTTTACTATTACAGAATATTAGAAGGTGTTAATGAAGTCGATGAGCAGATTTTTACAGTTTATCCTAACCCAACTACGGATTTTTTAAAAATTGATTATAGGTCTAAAAATGAAATTGATGTTCAATTAATTACATTAAGTGGTTGTCCGGTTATTATCAAAAGTAATTTTACTTCTGGTAATGTAATTGATGTTAGTAAATTGAGTAGTGGTATTTATGTGCTATGTATTGATGATGGAACTACAAAAACCTCAAAAAAAATAATCATTAAATAAATTATCCAAATGGAAAGAAGAGATTTTATTTTTGGAACGGCAGTTGCAGCAACAGGTGCTGCAATTATACCTAATTTATGGGGATGTCAAAAAGATGAAGAATGCCCAACGCCCGATATTCAAACTAATTTTAATTACCTTGAAGTTTCAGGAACTCACCATGATATTGGTCATCAAATTGGTACAAGATTTTCCAATGAAATTAGAGCCTCTTATATGGCAATAGCTGATTTAATAAATGCTGCTAAAGAGATTGTCCAAGCTGCACCGGATGTTTTCTATGATCCCTTTCTGGAAGCAGCACAGACACATTTTCCTGATTATGTTGAAGAACTACAAGGCATTTCCGATGGTTCAGGAATTTCATTTCAAGACATAATGGAAGGTAATATGGGTTTAGAAATAATATTCCTTTATTATGAACTAACAGGTAAACTCAAGTACACATTTCCTCCAAGTTATGGCTGTAGTTCAACAGCATATTCAAAAAATGGAAAATCATATCTCACACATAACGAAGATTTATTTACAAGTTTCTTGAGTTATATGTATCTTCTAAAAATGAAAGTTACAGGTAAACCTGAAATATTAACTCTTAGTTATCCGGGAATGTTGCCCGGTATTCCTCCGGGGATGAACGAGGCCGGTATAGTTCAGTGTGGTAATGATATTCAAGGATTGCATATAGAACAGTCAGTTCCAATAGCATTTCACTTCCGTTCGGTTTTGGATTCAACATCTTTGGATGATGCAGTTGACCGTGCCAAATTTCAGCACAGAGCACGTACAATGACACATAATATTGGTTCATTCAACGAAAATAAAATAGTATCTGTTGAAGCAGCACCCACAAAAAATCAATCGCATAATGTTGATGGGTTTTATGTTCATACTAATCATTTTATCTTACCCGAAATGCTGGATATTGAAATTGACCCAAATGGATTGCCTTCATCCGAGTCAAGATTTAATAAATTGACCGAACTATCCAGTGCTTATGCTGATAAACCTAATGATGTAAATGGTGATTTAATAACTGGTTTCATGTCAAGCCATGATGCTGAAATACCTCCTTGTGTTCATGATCATGGTGGAGCGAGCACCCTATCACATTCTGTATTTGATTTTCAGAAAAAAAATTGGAAATTGTATTACTCAAATCCGTGTTTAAGAAATGCAAAGACCTATGCTGCAATCTGACAAATCGAATAAAATATTAAAACTGCATCCTCATGAGATAAATATGTAATAATAATTCAATTGTAAAATTTAATTCACAAACCATGAAAAAACAATTTAATACTTTTCAGTTTTTCGGATTAATTGCAGGTGTAATCCTGCTCTTTGTGCTTACATTTGGTGGGTGCAAAAAGAAAAGTGATCCCGAACCAGAGCCAACCAAATCGGAATTGGTAAAAGCAGCCATTGAACCGATACGTATGGCAACTGAACTAGAGTTGGGACATGAGGTCCCAAGTATCAATATTTATCTGCAAACGCCGGATGAAATAGCCTTTGCCTCAGCTACAGCGAATGGAGTGGCACCGCTAACACCAGCAACGTTTTTCCGGTTTGCCAGTAACACCAAGACATTCACCTCTACGGCAATCCTGAATATGTACGAAGATGGATGGCTTGATATTTACAATAAAATCACCGATTTGATCCCCGGTTATTCTGAATCCTATGTGCCGGAAACACCTGGCTGGGAAATTCCCTACAAGGATGAAATCACCATAGAACTATTACTGCAGCACGCGGCCGGTGTTTATGACGTGGATAACGATCCGGTGCCTGGATTCGACGGCAAAAGCTATATACAATTTATGTACGATGCCGACTCAGCACATCAGTTCACTGTGGCTGAGATGGTGGATCAGTTGGTGATCAACAACTTAAGTTATTTTAAGCCAGACTCAGGCTATCATTACAGCAACACAGGCTTTGCAATTCTCAGTGATATTATTGCACGGATCTACTCCCTGCATGCCGGGACACAGAAGAGTTGTACTGATTATCTGGAGGATTATATTTATGGAGCAAATTCCCCGGTTCCCCTCAATCTGCATTTCCCATGGCAGGCATCCGATGTCTATCTAGAAAATCCACATGTGAGCGGGATCATCTATTATCAGAATATCGGAAAAGTAACCTGTGGCTCCAGCAACATGAGCGCCCATATGGGAGAAGGTAACGGTTGGGCAAACTTCGTGGACCTGAACCAGTTTGTGAGGACTCTGATGACCGGAAACAACGTCTTGACTCAACAGACTGTTACGCTCATGCAGACGGATTATTCACCGTATGGAGGGAAATATGGACTGGGTTGTACGCATACAGCAAACCTTGGCTATGGACACAACGGTTGCATCAGGGGATATCTTACCCTTATGCTCTACGATCCTGATGTGGAGGTGTCGTTGATCGCTCTGCTGCCAATGGTCGATCAGACTTCGGAGGATAACTTCACAACCGGTTTTATGGCCATGTATGAAGCCGCCTGGGCTGCCAGAGCTGCATTGGGATATCCCGGGAAGCCGGATATGAAGGAGGCCGTTGAAGTCAATCCTTTTTAGCTAACAGACGTTTTATTAATATTACTTAGAAACCATGAAAACAAAAATCTTACTAATTGCCCTAATGACTTGTTCAATGACAGTCTTGGCACAAAAGCAGATTAACACCCACATACCTGTAAATCGTGATATGATGTGGTTTAACCTCAGCAGTCTTAACTGGATCGATTCTTTTGATTCATTGCATGTTATTATGGAAGAAAGATACCCCTTTACTGAGTGGAAAGGGATTGACTGGGATCAGAAACTGAGCCTTACCCAACCCAAAATTCAGGAAGCACAAAACGAGGGTGATCTTATTAAACTTACTGGAGTATTATTTGAGTATCTTTTATCCATTCCAGATGGGCATATTACAATGATTGATTTGGTCCAAGCCTATAGTCAATCAAGTCAATCGGGTAGTTTCGGGTTGAATATGATTCCAATTACCGATGGAAGTATCATCGCAAATTTAGTTCCAGAATATGGCTCTGCCTACTCTGCTGGTCTGCGGTGTGGGGATGAGATCCTTTCCTGGAATAGTATTC
>Ga0222678_1000175_pt1 | contig 33825 bp, 27 predicted proteins | sample AntAcemetagen937_FD_179801 | JGI IMG/M metagenome (GOLD analysis project Ga0222678, IMG submission 179801) | Saline water microbial communities from Ace Lake, Antarctica - #937 | ecosystem: Environmental > Aquatic > Non-marine Saline and Alkaline > Saline | place: Antarctica: Ace Lake... | reverse complement strand
AAATTATTCTTAATATTTTATTATCTATTTAAAGGTTAAAACCCTGCAATTTCATTGCTTTACTTTAGTTTCTATGAATATTTAATGTCGAATATCGATTAACGAATAATGATTTAAGAAGTGTTCTTTTGCGTAAGTACCATTACTTCAAAATTCTTAAATCGTTAATTGGTGTTCATTATTCAATTATATTTAAAAGGAATTTCATTCCTTGCCTTGTTAACACTATGGATTTCCAATCCATAGTGGTTTGTTTTTATTAAAAGATTACCTGCTATTTTAATGGTTGGCAAACTATTATGAAAATTTATTCCTTTTTTGTCTTTATCGAAAAATAAAGCAATACAAATCCTGAAACAACAAAAGGAATACTCAATAATTGCCCCATATTTAAAATCATATTTTCTTCAAATCCAACTTGTGGAATTTTAAAAAATTCGATAAAAAATCTTGCTGAAAAAACAAGTATGAGAAACATCGCAAAAAGAAAACCATTTTTTGGAGGTGTGCTCTTTTTATAGTATTCACGGATTAAATAAATAAAAATTAATAAATATGAAAGAGCTTCGTAAATCTGTGCGGGATGACGTGGATCGATTGCCAAGTTAGGATCGTATGATTTGATAAAAACAAATGCCCATGGTAAATCACTCACTGTACCAATAATTTCCGAGTTCATCAAATTTCCCATTCTGATAAAAAATCCAGCTAATGCAACAACTATTACAATCCGGTCGATAACCCATAAAAATGGTTTTTTGTTTTGACTTGAAAATATCAGTAATGCAGCAACAATACCTATTCCGGCGCCATGACTTGCCAAGCCTCCTTCCCAAATTTTTAAAATCTCAATAGGATTAGATAAAAAATATGCCGGTTCGTAAAACAGACAATGACCTAAACGAGCACCAACTATTGTGGCAATAACCATGTAACTTGTCAACTTGTCGAGTAATTTTTCGGGAATGCCTTCTTTTTTGAATATCTTCAGCATAATGTAATATCCAATAATAAAAGACAAAGCAAAGAATAATCCGTACCATCTTATTGCAAAATTTCCTATTCTGAATATTTCCGGGTCAACATTCCATACAATTGAGTTAATTATCATTTTAATTTTGTTTTATTGAATCTGTAAAAATATAAAATTGATAGAAATGAAAAACTGTTATCGCAAAAAGTTTTATTTAAATGATAAATTAGTTCTGTAATATATATTGTGATTAAAAAATTGCCACAGATTCGAAGAATGGAAAACCAAAAATAAATTATCTGTGAATCTGTGGAAAATTACTTTTTGCAGTATAATATAAGTTAATTTATTTTCCAATATTCAATCCTTTCTTTTAGTAGAGAATAATCATTTTTCATTGAAAGACCGGAGAATTTGTCTGAGTGCTCAATGGCTTTTTTAATATCCAAATCTTTTTGTTTTACTGAATAGAATAATTTCCGATCTGAAAGATGTTTTGCAAGATACTCTTGTTCGGTTTGTCCGGGTGTAGGAACAAAAATTGCTTTTTTGTTTAAAGCTGCCAAATCCATCAGACTTGAATATCCCGGACGGCAAATTATTTTTTTTGAATTTAAGATGTATTCTAATAATATCTTTGATTCAAGATGAGAAAATATTTCTAAATTTTCAAATTTGTTTTTGGGATTTTTATTTTCTGGCATTCCACTTACAACAACTGATTTTAGATTAAGTTTTTTTAGTTGTGAAATGATTTTTTCTTCAAAAATACTACGTTGAGGTTCGGGTCCTGAAATTATTGCCAGAATATTGATTTTTTTTTCTTGTGGTTTTATCGGTGCTTTATTATTAAATCTTGACAATGGTCCAATATAAAATGATTTTTTAGGAGGAGTAAATTTATGTGACAAATCCCCCGAAAGGTATGGGGTGTCTTTATTGTCGGGTATCCAGCATTCATCATATTTTCTAATTATCCATCGATTTATTTTGTAAAGAATTTTTTCGAGATAAGGAGAAATTCCCGGAGTTTTTATCATTATTTGATGAGTCATAAAAATGCTTGGGATATTTTTATTCCAAAGCCCAAAACGATTATCCGAAAAAACTATATCAATCTGATGTTTGTGAATTATCTTTTTTAATTTCCTGTGTTCGTAAATGATTTTAAAAATTATTTTCGGAAGTGAGAAAATTATTTTCAAAATCATGCTTCCTTTTTCAGGGTAAGAAATGTTGTAACCTTTGAATTTTACAAATTGTAAATTATGAAATTCAGATTTCAAAAATGAAAGAGGTCTATTATCAGCTGCAATAACAACCTCGAAATCATTTTCTAAAAGAATATTAATAATAGGAACTATTCTGGTAGCATGACCAATTCCCCAGTCTAAGGGACAAACTAATATTCTTTTTGATTTTTTCAATTAAAATGTATAAAAGATTTTTACAAAAATATTAAAATTTTATAAACACATAGTACAAGAAATTCGCACTACGGGTTAACGACCGACAGTAATAAGGTTATGCAATTTTACATCTTATAGAAGAAGCATAAGAAAATCACGTAAATGCAGTTGTGTAATACCTTTATAATCAGATCCTGAATTAAATTCATCCATGCTTACAACATATTTTGGATAGTTATCTGTAATTTTCATCAGATTACCAAATTCTCGTTTTATTGTGTTTTCATCATGTAAAAGATAAGCCACCTGTATATATACTTTTTTTCCTTTACGCTCAGCAAGAAAATCAATTTCATTTACTCCGATTTTTCCTACAAAGACTTGAAATCCCTGACGAATAAGATGAAGATAGACAGCATTTTCAATTAGTTTGTTTATATCCTTTTGTCTGTCGAAACCACGGATGGCGTTACGAAGTCCCAAATCTTCAAAATAATATTTTTCACCTGTTTCAAAAATTTTAAGTCCATTAATATCATATCGTGACACTTTGTGAATAAAATATGCATTTATAAGCGGATTAATATAATTAAGAACTGTTTGTGTGGTTATTGTAGTTCGTTGCGATTTTAAGTATTTACTTATGTTACCGGCAGAAAACAAACTCCCGATATTATCGGCGAGAAATTTAACAAGGTTCTCCAAAAAACTAACGTTGCGTATTTTCTCACGTGCTACAACATCTTTTAATAAAATAGATGCATACACATTCCTTAGGTATTCAAAAACTGCGGATTCATCTGTACCAATAACGTGCATGTAAGGCATTCCTCCCAAAGTAAGGTATTTATACAACTGCTTTGTATTGTTTTCCAGCTTCATAAATTGTAAGAATTCATCATAACCTAAGCTATGAATATTGATTTCGATATATCTTCCGGCAAGAGTTGTTGCCAGTTCACCAGAAAGTAATTTTGCATTGCTTCCCGTGCAAAACAAATCACAGGTGTTTTCTGCTAATAAACTTCTGAATGCCAGTTCAAAATGCTCAATCTCTTGTATTTCATCAACAAAAAGATAATTTGGTTTTTCTTTTATAATTTTCGATTGCACAAATTGATACAAATCCTTGTCGTTTCTTATAAATTCATATGCTTTTAATTCTTTATTGATATAGATAATATTAGCATCAGGTACATCTTTTTTTATTTCATCAATTAATTGGAAAAATATATAACTCTTGCCTACTCTTCGCTGACCAGTGAGGACTTTGATAATTTGTTTGCCAATGTACGGTTTAACTCTTTCACTATAATTAGTACGTTTTATATAAGGTCTTGAGTTTATTATTTTGTCTATCATAATAGTTGAATTTTTGTAAAAGTAATAATATATCTATTATAATAGACAATATTTGATTTTTGTATCAGAGCAGTTTTTTTTATTTTCGCATTTAAGCATTAAGTCCACTCCGAAAAGTCAAAAAAAAGAAAATGCCACTATACCGAAAGTTTTCGGTACCAAGAACATTAAGATACACAAAGAACAATCAATCAATAATTTAGACTTAGTGAATTCTTTGATTCTTTGAGTCTTCGTGGCTAAAATTACTTTTCGGAGTGGGCTCAGCATTAAATCATTTTCGCGTTTATCAATATTCCACTAAATTTGTGGTAGTACCAAAATTATTAGTATTTCGAGATGAATTTGTTTTATACTAAAATACACTATATTCATTTGTTATATTTTTATTAAATTTGAAAATTATTAATTCCATTATTTTTCATAAAATAATTATAATGAAAAAAATATTTTTACTTTCACTTATCTTCTTATGTAAATGAAATAGGAATGTTAAAAGTTAACTGAATATAGAATTTCGATTAACGAATATTGATTGGAGATTTTTAGCTACTTTACAAATCGTTAATCGGTGTTCGGTATTCTAAATTCAATTTATAATTACATTATGGACAAGCACTAATTAGATAGTTTTTACAAAGAAAGTAAAATTTATGAACTCAGACTTACTCTACAAAATCGCTATAACTCTTATTCCCGAAATTGGTGACATAGTAGGCAAAAAATTAGTTTCTTATTGTGGAAGTGTTGAGGCGGTTTTCCGTGAAAAGAAAAATTTCCTTATGAAAATTCCAGGAGTTGGAACTCATCTGGCGAATTGTATCGTCAATCAAAATGTATTAAAAAGAGCTGAGAAGGAAATAAAATTCATTGAAAAATTCAAAATCACACCACTCTTTTATTTGGATAAAAATTACCCTCAGCGATTAAAACACTGTGCTGACAATCCTATTATGCTTTATTATAAAGGAAATGCTGATTTGAATTCTCGAAAAATCATAAGTATTGTTGGAACCCGCAATGCCACCGAATACGGAAAAGAACTTTGCAATACTTTTATCAGAGATGTTAGTGAAATGGATATTCTTATTGTTAGCGGACTTGCTTATGGAATTGATGCTAATGCTCACAAAGCTGCACTCGACAATAACCTGAAAACTGTTGGTATTCTTGCCCATGGGCTGGATAGAATTTATCCTCACCTTAATAAACCTCTTGCCGGGAAAATGCTGAATAATGGAGGTTTGTTAACTGAGTTTATTTCCAATACAAATCCTGACAGAGAAAATTTCCCGAAAAGGAACAGAATAGTTGCAGGTATTTCTGATGCTGTAATTGTAATTGAATCAGCACTAAAAGGTGGTGCTTTGATAACAGCAGATATTGCAAATTCTTATAATCGTGATGTTTTTGCCTTTCCGGGAAAAATAGGGGATAAATACTCGGAAGGAACAAATAATTTTATAAAAACCAATCGTGCGGCATTAATTCAGTCGGCAAAAGATTTGAAATATATTATGAGATGGGAGGAAAATGATAATAAATCCAATATTCCAAAACAGCATAAATTATTTGTAGATTTATCTCCCGAAGAAAAAACTCTTGTCGAGATATTAAAAATTGAAGGCGAAACGGGTTTTGATAAATTATATCTAAAATCGAAACTAAACATGAGTAAAGTGGCAGCTTCTTTGCTTAACCTCGAATTTGAAGGTGTTGTAAAAGTCCTTCCCGGCAAGGTCTATAAATTGTTGTGAAAGAAAATAATAAAATTCCACAAATTCAATCTCACTATTTATCAATTATCATGAGTATTTTCTTCTTCAACTTTTGTGTTAGCACCTTTCACGCAAAGTAAAATACCTATTATTAATACACCTATACAAAACACAAGTAATAATCGTTTGTCGTTAGTACAAAAACAAAAATTGAAAAATCCCTGAAAAAATACAGCTGCACCAAAGCCCGTCATAGAGTCAACAAAACGATTTTTTCTGGATTTACCCAAGCCAACAAAAAATCCCATAATAATTCCGGAAAAAATACTGAAAAATGGATATATGAAAAGAAAAAGAGTGTCGATATTTGAGCCGATAATATTATATCCAAAAAGAAAAATAGCTCCTGTAGCAAAACCAAGTGAAATAAATACCGAATAAATAATTCCTTCTAATGGTCCTTTAAAATTTCTTAAATGCAAAAAATAATATCTTAGAAAAAGAAATTTTCCAAGCTCCGAAGAAAATCCGATTATCACAAAAGTGTAGAATGCTGTCCGTTTAATGTTTCGCAAGTCATACAAACCAATAGCTTCAGATAATAACTGTGCAACATAAATCAATATAACACTTATCAGTCCGAATAAAATGGCTTTGAAAAGTAGAGTAAACGATTTAATTTTGAGCCTGGCTTTTAAATAAAAAAGCATTAATAAAAAGATTACAGGAGAAATAAATAATGATAAAATTTCGATTCCATTCATAGTAATAATTTTTAATTATTATTCAAATATAATATAAGTTTGTAATTTTACACGACATTTATTTAACTTTTTTATTAAAAAATATAATAAGGTCAAATAATACTAAAGAAAAAACTCAATAATTTTGGAAGGAATTGTTATAAAATCTACGGGAAGTTGGTTTACTGTTATGGAAGATAACGGCAGTAAAATTAATTGTAAATTAAAAGGGCAATTTCGCATTAAGGGAATTAAGACTACTAATCCCATCGCAGTTGGCGACAGGGTTGAATTTATTCATGTTAGAGATGAATCTATTGGTTTGATAACTCGTATTTTTGAACGAAATAATCATATTATCCGCCGTTCCACAAACCTCTCAAAACTATCGCATATTATTGCTTCAAATATTGATCAGGCGGTTTTAATTATCACTCATTCACAACCAAGAACTTCAACAGGATTTATCGATCGTTTTCTAGTTACTGCTGAGGCTTATCATATTCCTTCTATTATAGTTGTTAATAAAATTGATCTTTTTAATGAGGTTTTAGAAAAATATCATAACGAAATTGTTAATATTTATTCATCAATTGGATATCCTTGTTATTCTGTTTCGGCATTGAAAAAGACAAATTTATCACAGTTAAAAGATTTATTTAAAGATAAAAAGAGTTTGGTTTCAGGTCATTCCGGTGTTGGGAAGTCTGCCTTGATAAACGCAATAGAACCCGGTTTGGATATTAAAACAGGTGAAATTTCCCTGGTACATAATAAAGGTAAACATACAACCGCCCATACAGAAATGCACAAACTTTCGTTTGGCGGTTTTATTATTGATACTCCCGGAATAAAAGAGTTTGGCTTACTAGACTTTGAAAAAAGTGAAGTTGCTGAAAGATTTCCTGAAATGCGTGAAAAAATGCATGAATGTAAATTTAATAACTGCACTCATGTTCATGAACCGGATTGTGCTGTTAAGTTAGCTGTTGAAGAAGGGAAAATCAGTAAATCAAGATATTTGAATTATCTTAGCATTTTGGATGATAGTTATTTTGAAATTGTTGATTGGAATAAATAGAAAATAATTGTATTTAGCCATTCAAGAATGAAACAATGAACCAAATAAGAACAAAATTAATTCTTCAAGTATGTTAGCTAAACATTTAATAACCGGAACAATTATTCCATTAAAAACTTCTGATACAGGCATAACCGCTTTAAGTTGGATGGATGATTATAAAGTCTCGCATTTGCCGATTGTTAATAATGTAGATTTTCTTGGATTAATTTCTGATGTTGATATTTATAATATGAATGATTTTAGTGAAGCTGTTGGAAATCATACTTTATCTTTATCAAGTCCATTTGTCTATGATTATCAGCATATTCTTGAAATTATAAAGGTAGTTTCTGTTCAGAAATTATCGTTGATTCCTGTTCTTGACAGCCGGAAAAAATATTTAGGATCTATTACTTTAAATAAAATAATTGATGGTATTTCAGTAATTTCTGCTGCTCAAAGCCCTGGAGGAATTATCGTTTTGGAAGTCAGTCAAAATGATTATACATTGTCGGAAATTTCTCAGATTATTGAATCAAATAATGCAAAAGTATTAAGCCTTTACGTTACAACTCATGATGATTCAACAAAAATGAATGTTGTTATCAAGATAAATAAAATTGATATTTCTGCTATTTTACTGACTTTTAATAGATATAGTTATGATGTAAAAGCATCTTTTTCGGAAAAAGAAGATGCAGAGGACCTTCGCGAAAGATATGATTCATTGATAAAGTATTTGAATATGTGAGAATTTGGAATTTCCCTTACGGGCTTGCTGCGCTTCGTGAGTTAAAAAGTTTACTAAATTAATGAATAACAAATGAGATTTATTTTTTTTCTTTTCATCTTAATTATTTCATCTGAGGTTTTTTCTAAAACTTTGGATGAAAATATTTCCTTCAATTTTTCTGATAGTTTATTAGTGATTGATGACTCTGTTTCAGATAATTATAAAACTGTTATTGTTAAAGAAATTAACCTTAAGGGAAATAAAGTTACAAAAGATTTTATTATTTATCGTGAATTGGAATTTGCTGCAAACGACACATTTTCTATTTCAAGATTTGATTCTCTTCTTATTAGCAGTCGCGAAAATCTGTTAAATACTTCATTATTTAATTTTGTTACTTTTAATTTGGAATTTGTCAGGGAAGGTAATTTTGCCAAAACTACAGTTACGATTGATTTTGTTGAAAGATGGTATGTATGGCCTTTCCCGATTTTTGAGTTAGCTGAAAGGAATTTTAATACATGGTGGAAAACAAAGGATTTTTCCCGTGCTAACTATGGTTTTTTCCTGACGATGGATAATTTCAGAGGCAGAATGGAAAAGCTTAAAGTGCTTATAAGTATGGGATATGATGAGAAGTATGAGTTTTCATATCAAATACCTTATATCAATAAAAAGCAAACTATAGGTTTTCAATTATCTGCAGGTTTACTTCAAAATCATGAGACTTCTGTTTTTACAATCAACGATACTTTACAATATTTTAAAAGTGAAAATTATTATCCGAAAAAGAAAAAATACATTGGATTACAACTCATTAACCGTCCGGATATCCATAACTCTCAAATCTTTGAAATAAAATATAATCAGTATGAGTTTACAGATTCATTGTTAAAACTAAATCCTTTTTATACCGTTAATGGATTTTCGAAAGTTCATTATTTTTCTTTTTATTATCAATACAAAAGCGATTTCCGTGATTACAAACCATATCCGTTAAACGGCTATTATTTTGATTTTGTTTTAAATAAAAGCGGTTTTGGTCTTTTTAAAGAAAAGTTAAATGTATTTTTTGTTCAAAGTACTTTTAGAGAATATTGGAAACTTTGTAATAGATTTTATTTTGCATATATGTTATCGGCAAAGTTTTCTTCTGATTCATTCCAACCATATTTTGCACAGGAAGGTTTAGGCTATGGCAGGAATTTCCCACGCTCATACGAATTTTATGTTATCGATGGACAAGATTACGGTTTACTAAAAACCAACATTAAGTTTGAATTAATTCCCGAGAAGGTCCAAAAATTTGGTTTTATTCCTTCCAAAAATTTCAATACAATTCATTTTGCAGTTTATCTTAATCTCTTTGCTGATTTAGCTTATGTTAAGGATGACATTTATAATAAGAATAATACACTTTCAAATGAATTATTATTTGGAACCGGCATTGGACTTGATCTTGTAACATATTACGATATTGTATGGAGAGTTGAATATTCAATAAATAAGATGCACGAAAGCGGATTTTTTATTCATTTTATGGCGCCGCTGTAAGAGTTTTGGGTTTTGGGTTTCAGATTTTTGCTTCTGACAACAAGAAACTAGCATCCATTCCCCATTTTATTAATAATTGTTAAAATCCCCAATACTTATCCTAATTATTTTGTAATCTTGTATTTCCAATTTCAGAGAGCTTTGAAAACGGTAATAATTAAGAAAATAAGCAGATTAAAAAAACAAAAAAATGAATATTGCATTATTTGGGAAAACAATTTCTGAAGATACAAAACCTTATATTCAACAAATTGTAAATAAACTTGAAGCTGTTGGTGCAAAGATTATGGTTTTTGCTCCGTATTATTATATTATAAAATCTGAAATTGTATTTAATTCCGAAGTAAGTATTTTTAACAATCATAATGATTTGAGAGATAAAGTTGATTTTTTATTTTCGATAGGAGGGGATGGAACTTTGCTTGATACACTTACATTAGTTCGTGATTCGGGAATACCAATTATTGGAATTAATGTTGGTCGTCTTGGATTTTTATCAAGTATTTCGAAAAACGAAATTTGTAAAGCAATAGATAATATTATAAGTGGAGATTATTTAATTGATAAACGTTCGTTATTAAAAGTTAAAGAGCCAAAAAATCTTTTCGGAGAATTAAACTACGGACTAAATGAATTATCTGTTAGTAGAAGAGAATCTGCTTCACTTATGGTAATTCATGTTTATGTTGATGACATTTTTTTGAATTCATATTGGGCAGATGGAATAATAGTTTCAACACCTACAGGCTCTACTGCTTATTCGATGAGTTGCGGTGGTCCTTTTATTACTCCGGGCTCAAAAAACTTTGTTATAACTCCAATTGCAACACACAATTTAACAGTCAGACCCGTCGTTATAAGTGATAATTGTAAAATCAGGATAAAAGCTGAAGGAAGAGATAAAAACTTCTTTGTTAGCCTTGATTCCCGTTTCGAAAAAATTGATTCCTCTATGGAAATAGAAATTGAAAAATGCGATTTTGAAGTAAATCTTGTTCAATTAGAAAACAAGGATTTTTTCTCTGCAATTCGCGAAAAATTGAAATGGGGATTAGATGTTAGAAATTAAAAAATTAAGCATTTGTATTATCGGTTAAAAGTAATATTTTTGCAAATCGAAATAAAATAATGAAATTGTTAGAATGAAAAAAATTATTATATTATTTTTTGTTTTGTTTCTTGGGTTTGGAAACCTTCAAAGTCAGGATATTGAAGTTGGTTTTTTTGGTGGAGTTTCGTATTATGTGGGTGATATTAACCCCGGAATGCCCTTTGTTCAATCAAAACCAGCTTATGGTGCATTGGTAAGATATAACATGAATACAAGAATGGCATTAAAGCTTAATTATTATAGTGGAAAAATTGCCGGCGATGACGCAATTACTAACGCTGTAGAAGACAGGGGATTAGCATTTGAATCATCAATTAATGATTTCTCAGCTATTTTTGAGTTTCATTTTTTGCCATATTTTACTGGTAGTAGAAAAAGTTATTTTACTCCTTATCTTTTTGGTGGTGCATCTTTATTTACATACAATCCTAAACATGGAGACTTAATATTAAGGGATATGGGAACCGAAGGACAAAACGAAGGTTTTAATGATAGAAAACCTTATTCAAAAGTTTCTTTTGCAGTTCCTTTTGGTATTGGAATAAAATATGGTATTACAAAAAAATTAGGATTTGCTTTTGAATGGGGATTAAGAAAAACTTTTACCGATTATCTTGATGATGTGAGTACAACATATTATCTTAATGGGCCAAGTATAAATGTTAATGATGTGGCTGCTGTTTTATCAGATCCCGGACGAAATCATGAAATAGGAATGCAGAGAGGTAATTCAGAAACAAAAGATTGGTACTCATTTACAGGTATAACAATTACTTATAAATTTGATATTGGAAATAGAGCTCATTGTCTTGATCAACGTTGATAGGATGATGAAATTAATTAATTATGTGCAGTATATATTCAAGTATATTCGCATTTAATAATTTACATATTTAAAATTGAAACTTATAAAAGAGCTTGAAAGAATAATTTAATGAGTTTGAAAGATAAAATACATCTTGAGAAATTACCGGTACATGTTGCAGTGATAATGGATGGTAACGGTCGTTGGGCAAAAAAGCAGGGTAAAAACCGAACTTATGGTCATCAGCATGGTGTAAAATCAGTTCAAGAAATCTCTGAGGCTGCAGCTGAAATTGGTATAAAATATCTTACTTTATATGCTTTTTCTACTGAAAACTGGAATCGTCCAAAATATGAAGTGGATGTTTTGATGAAACTTCTTGTGAAAACCATTGAAAAAGAAACAAAAACTCTTAAAAAAAATAACATACGTTTAAATGCAATTGGTAATCTTAGTGAATTGCCTTCAGCTAGTTACAAACAGCTAATGAAATCAATTGATGATACTGCTGGAAATACCAGAATGACATTAACTCTTGCATTGAGCTATAGCTCAAAATGGGAAATTGTAAATGCAGTAAAAAAAATTGTTGAGAAAATAAGCGCTAAAGATATTTCTGCTGATATTATTAATCAGGAATTATTTAGCTCTTTTTTAAATACTAATAATATGCCTGATCCGGAATTGCTTATCAGAACAAGTGGAGAACAAAGAATAAGTAATTTTTTACTTTGGCAAATTGCATATGCAGAATTATATTTCACAGATACTCTATGGCCGGATTTCAGAAAAGAGGATTTATATAAAGCATTGATTGATTTTCAGGGTCGTGAAAGAAGATTTGGAAAAATAAGTGAACAAATAAATAAGTAAATTTTATAATGAAAATTAATAATACATCATATAGGTTTTTTAACATGAAAAAAATATTCGGAATAGTTTTAATATTGTTAATAATGTTTTTTACTCCTGGCTTTTCACAGGTTCAATTGGGCGAAGAGATAGTTAGTGTTGATTATGCAAATCCTCAAACTTATGAAATAGGTGGTATAACAGTTTCAGGAATAAAATATCTTGACAATAATGTTATGATTATGCTTTCCGGTTTAAAAATTGGTGATAAAATAACAATTCCAGGAGATGATATACCAAAAGCTATTAATAAACTTTGGGATCAAGGATTGTTTTCTAATATTATAATATCAGCTATTGGAAGATTGGAAAATTCCATTTTTCTTAATATTGAGCTTGAAGAGAGATCACGTTTATCAAAATTCTCTTTTCATGGAATTAAACGTGCTGCTGCTGATAATATTCGCGAAAAATTAATGCTAACAAGAGGCGATGTTGTTAATAATAATCTTATCGTTAGTTCTAAAAACATTATTCAAAATTATTATACAGATAAAGGTTTTCTAGATACCCAGATTGATATTAAACAGATTGTTGATACTGCTTCTGCTAATGGTGTTGAATTGGTTTTTGAAATTCAGAAAAGTAGAAAAATCCGAATAAAAAGTATTGATGTTAAAGGTAATGAAAATTTAAGTTTAGCAAAAATCAAAAATTCATTAAAAGATACTAAAGAAAAAAGTGTTGTTAAACCCTTTTATAATCTTGATATACTTCTTCTGGAAATTATTAAAAAAGCAGTTCGTATGGATGTAATTGGTTTCTATGATGTTTTTAAAGATTATTCAGTAGAAAATCTCAAGTTCAGAATATTTAAATCTTCAAAATATATCGAAAATGATTTTAGAGAGGATAAAATAAATATTATCAATAAATATAATAAGCTTGGATTTCGGGATGCAATTATTGTAAGAGATTCTGTTTATAGAAACAAAGATGGTTATATTAATATTGATATTACCGTTGATGAAGGAAATAAATACTATTTTAGAAATATCAACTGGGTTGGGAATACTAAATACTCATCGGAACAATTAGATGCAGTTTTACGAATTCAAAAAGGTGACGTTTATAACCAGGAACTTCTTGAAACAAATCTGACTTTTAATCCTAATGGAATGGATGTAAGTTCTTTATATTTGGATGATGGATATCTTTTCTTTTCTGCTCAACCGATTGAAGTTAAGGTAGATAATGATTCAATTGATCTAGAAATCAGAATAAGAGAAGGAGATCAGGCATCTATAAACAAAGTTTCTATAAGAGGAAATACAAGAACAAACGATCATGTAGTTCTTCGCGAACTTAGAACCCGGCCCGGACAGCTTTTTAGTCGTTCTGATATTATCAGAACAACACGTGAATTAGCGCAATTGAAATTTTTTAATGCCGAAACAATAACTCCTAATGTAAACCCTGATCCGGCTTCGGGTACTGTTGATGTTGATTATTCTGTTGAAGAGACATCTGCAGACCAAATCGAATTATCCGGTGGATGGGGATATGGAAGAATTATTGGTACACTTGGTTTATCATTTAATAATTTTTCGATGAGAAACTTCTTTAAAGGGAAAGCATGGAGACCAATTCCTACAGGTGATGGACAAAAACTTACACTTAGAATGCAGACTTATGGAAAAGGATATTTCAGTTATAGTGTTTCATTTGTTGAGCCTTGGCTTGGTGGAAAAAAACCTAATGCCTTAAGTTTATCTTTTTACCATTCTTTATATTCAAACGGTGTTGATAGGGGTAATGAAAGCAGGATGTCATTTGTAATTAACGGATTATCAGTTGGACTTGGAAAAAGACTTCAGTGGCCTGATGATTTTTTTACTTTGTATCAAGGTCTTAGTTTCCAAAAATATGACCTAGATAATTATTCAAATATTTTATCTGTTGGAGATGGATCCGGAACATATAATAATTTGAGTTATAATATATCAATATCACGTAATTCAATTAGCGCTCCAATATATCCCAGATATGGATCAGAATTATCATTATCTATTGAGCTTTCTCCACCTTATTCATTATTTAATAATAATGATTATTCGGTAATGAATGATGAAGATAAATATAAATGGATGGAATATCATAAATGGAAATTCAAAGCATCTTGGTTTCTTGAGTTATACGAAAAACTTGTTTTAAGTACAAGGGTTCAATTTGGATTTTTGGGATCTTATAATAGTAATATTGGTGTAATTCCATTTGAAAGATTTTATCTTGGAGGTGATGGTTTATCGGGTTATAATAATTTTGATGGAAGAGAGATAATTGCAATGAGAGGCTATGCCAACGAATCGGTGACTCCTATGTATTATCAAGATAAAAATATTGGTGGAACTATTTATAATAAATATACTTTTGAGTTGAGGTATCCTTTATCATTAAACCCAAGTGCAACAATTTATGCTTTAGCATTTCTCGAAGCAGGTAACTCATGGTTGAACTTTAAAACCTTTGACCCGTTTTCCGTTAAAAGAGCTGCCGGTGTTGGTGTTAGAGTGTTCTTACCAATGTTTGGTGTTTTGGGATTAGATTATGGTTATGGATTTGATGAAATTCCTGGCCTTCCTGAAGCTAATAAAGGTCAATTTCATTTCTCAATAAATCAATCGTTGGATTAAAAAAAGTATTTTGAGTGAACTAAAGTTTATAAAATTAGACTAACAACGAATTTAATAAGCAATTGTAAAGAAGTTTAAAACTTTAGGCATTCCTCACGAAAACATTCGGGATGAAATACTTATTTTTTTAAGTTTAATTATTTGAGAATAATATTTCTGGCAGGTTTTTTGCTTAATTTACAAAAAATAATCTTATTAATAATTTTGAAATTTTACTTATTTTCAGAAAAAAAAGGAGGAAAAATGAAAAAAGCAATCTTAGTAGTAATAATAGTTATTTCAACTGTAGCATATACATTTGCTCAGAAATATGCATATGTTGACACGGATTATATTCTAAAAAATATTCCTGAATATACAGATGCACAAGAATTACTTGATGACCTATCTGTAAAATGGCAAATGGAAATCGAAGAAAAAATTGCTGAAATAAAGGATCTTTATCAAAAATTTCAGACGGAAGAATTTCTTTTACCTGAGGATATCAGTGCAAAAAGAGAAAATGAAATTATTGAAAAAGAAGCCGAATTGAATAAATTTAAAAAGGAAAAATTTGGTAGGGAGGGTGAACTCTATGAAAAACGACAAGAGCTAATTCAACCGATTCAGGAAAAAATTTATACAGCGATTGAAGAAATTGCAACTGTAAAAAATTATGCTTTTGTGTTTGATAAAGGTGGTAATTTAAGTATTCTTTATTCTGATCCGAAATTTGATATCAGCGATGATGTACTTGATGAAGTTGGAAATGTTATGCAGACTGTAAGAAAAGAGGATAGAGAATAAACACAATGAAAATAAGTATTTAAAGCTAATCTCTCCGGGGTTAGTTTCCCGAAGCTCTGCTTCGAATTAATAAATAATTCTGCTTTGATACCTCGTTAGCTCTGCTGCGAGGTAGTTCATTTGGAATATTATCCAAAACCAAATGGTCGAATACAGCTATCATATCTTCAGGTACAAGATGATCAATTGCTTCCTGATATTTTTTTATTAATTCTGTTCCGTTTTTGCCATTAATAATTCCCTTTGAGAATTGATAAAGACTTTCAATTCTTTTTGTGGTGTTATACCAACTGAACATCTATATTACCGATATATTTCGTTTCTTTTTTCCTTTCTCTACGTTAAATATTATTTCCGTCCATACGGATGCAAAGAATATTTGCCTTGACAAAGAAAAAAATATTTCAAAATATTTATCAGCAATTTAGAAATTCAATTGGTATTATTTATATATTCCGACATGTTTTTATCAAAATTGATTTATTTTATCATTCATTCATTTAATCATTTAATCATTTAATCATTTACTCATTAAACATTAAACAACAAAAGTACCCCACCAACAATTAGCCCGACTGAAATATTTATTAATTTCATATAAACGAAACTCCTTTTTGATTCAGCAAGTAAGGGTAGAGCTCCATGTCCATCTTGTACAATAGAACTTGCAATTAAAATGCTAAACGGAATAACTCCACTCACAAATAATGTAATAAAAACCAAATGTGGTCCTGATTCAGGAATTATTCCAATTAATACAGCTATGATTAAAATTATATAAACATTGCTTTGTATCCATTCTTCAACATTGATATAATTCTCTAATAAATGAATTGAAAGTATTGCACCAAATGTCCACATAAATATTTTGGGAAGGTGTTTCTTGATTACATGTCCCCAAAGGTGTTCTTTGATAAAATGATCCGGAACAGTTGAAATAATAAATAAAGTAAACAAACTTCCTATAAGAAATGTTATACGTTCCCAATTCCATTCTTTCGGTCCTAATTTACCAATAATCATGAGAAAAATGAAGATAAAAAATCCGAATATTAAAAGTGAGCGTTCAAAACTTATGTTTTTTAGCTGTGATAATATTTTCTCTTTTGGAAAACAATGGCATTTTTCTTTTTCTTCAGGGTGAACCTCAAAACCGAATGATTTATCGATTTTCTCATCTTTTGATTTTGATAAAAACATAATTGCAAAACCAGTAATAATTGCAATTCCAAAAACAATAATAGTCAGGATCAATGCTTTACCGGGCATCATTGCAAACATTACAAAAGCTTCATCACCAAATGTAGCTATCATCGCTGTAACTAAGGCTGCAAATCCAATTACTCTGTGAGTGAAGAGTGATACAACGGTAAATGCTCCAAGACATCCGGGAATAATTCCCAAAAATGCTGCAATAATTATTTGAAGCCAGCCATTCTTTTGAAGTTTTTTATTCCAAATTCCTTTTGTTTGAACATTAATATAGTCGATCAAAAGCATCATCATAAGAACAAAGCTTGTAATCATTAAGGTATGTTTGAAAATATTTATTATTTCATTGATGTTCATTAAAAATTATTTTGTGTTTTAAGAAGTCAAATATAAAAATATAAAAATTTATCAACATTTTAGCTTTATTGACTGGCACTATTTTTTTTTGCCTTTAATAGCCGTACATATTTTTTAAAATAAAAACTTTCTTCAAAATTATCAAAGCCATTTTCCTGCAAAATGCTTTTCCAGTTTCTTTCAATAAAGTCAAAGGCATATTTACATTCAATTTTCTTAAAGACAAAGCGATGATGAAATGGCATTTTTGCCATATCAAACTCAGCAAAATCAAGAATGTTAAAAGTGCCACCCGGCTTTAAATTATTGTAAGCATTTTTAATAATAGTTTTTCTTATTTCATGCGGAAACCCATGAATAACAAAGCTGATAAAAATTTTATCGAATTTTTGCTCCATCTCAAAAAGCTTATCAATTCTTTTATTAGTAAATCTAATATTGGAATAATTTAATGTGTTTTCCTCAAACTGTTTTTCCATAGCTTCCGAAATATCCAATCCAATCAAGGTTGAATTATTGCCGGCATATTTATTCATTAATAAAATATTTCTGCCAGTACCACAACCAAGATCAAGAATTTTGTCGTTTTTGCTAATTCCTAAATCAGCAATAGCACTATTAATAAAATTTTTGTATTTGCCAAAAGAAGCAATATTCATTACTTTATCATAATTACTTGCTGTAAATTTTGATAATTCAACTCCTGAATCCGGATATAATTTATTCATATTTTTCTGTTTTTATAAAAGATGTTCGATAAAATTTCTTTGCAAATTATTCTTTACAAAGGTATGAAAAAAATACTATTTAGAAAAATTCTAAATAATATTATGATAATTAAAAATAAATTTTATTTTTGCAAACTCAATTTATGAAAAGACATTTTATAAAAATATTAAAAAAAGTTGTTGCTGTAGCATTGATAATAATTGTTTTTGCTGTAACAATGAACAATGCCTTGTTTATTCACAGTCATGTTTTGCCTAATGGAGAAGTTATTCAGCATGCTCATCCTTATAATACAACAGAAAATCCCGGAACTCCTTATAAAACTCACCATCATAGTGGTTTTGAGTTTTTGCTATTGAATAATTTATTCTCATTTTTATGGGTAATTATCGCTGCAGTTTTTATCGTTTTCAATAGCAATGTTCAAGTAATTTTTATCTCAAAATTTCTATTTAAAAAAACATTTACTTATTTATATTTACTTTCAAGAGGCCCTCCGGTAATTTCTTAATTTTATACTGTTTTTTTCTCATTTATTTATTTAAATATTATTTATTAAATAAGTTGGATATGTCTTTAGTTTAAAGATGTCATCCTTAAATTTTTTAGAATTTGTTTGTTATTTGTTATTTAATGCTTTATTTCAAAATTCGTTTAACTTTATAAACGAGCACTAATTAAACAAATATTAATGTTAATATAAAATACATTATCAATTATGAAATACAAAATATCAATATTAATATCAATATTACTATTATTTTCAATGCAAAATTTTGCTCAAAAAACTGATGCAAATATTGTAGGACATGTTGTATGTTGTGGAGAGCACATTCCATTTGCTACTATCCTTGTAAAAGGAACAACAATTGGCACATCAACTGACGAAACGGGTCATTATACTTTATTAAACCTTCCTGTTGGAAAAAACATTATTAGAGCTCAGGCAATTGGTTATAGACCACAAGAAAAGGAAATATTAATTAATGCTGATGAAACAAAAGAGATTAAATTTAGTCTTCTTCAGGATGTTCTTGGTTTAGAACAAGTGGTAATTACCGCTGACAGAAATGAGAAAAATCGTCAAGAAGCTTCGGTAATTGTTAATACAATAACACCAAAAATGTTTGAAGTTACTCAGTCGGTAACTGTTTGCGATGGCTTGAATTTTTCTCCTGGTTTACGAACTGAAAATGATTGTCAGAATTGTGGTTTTACGCAATTAAGAATTAATGGAATGGAAGGTGCGTATTCTCAAATTTTAATTAATAATCGCGCTATATTTAGTGGTCTTGCAGGAGTTTATGGTTTGGAATTATTGCCATCGAGTATAATTAATAGAATTGAAGTAATCCGTGGTGGTGGCTCAGCTTTATATGGAAGTAATGCAATAGCAGGTACAGTAAATCTTATCACAAAAGACCCGATAAATAACACTTATGAAGTTGGAATTAATACCAGCGTAATTGGTGTTGGATTAAAAAACTCAGGAAATCCGGCTCAGGATAATAGTATAAATTTTAATACATCTATTGTTTCACCTGATCACAAAACCGGTATTTCAGTTTTTGGTTTTTATAGAAATCGTCAAGCTTTTGATGTAAATAATGATTCTTTTTCTGAAATATCAAAAATAAAAAATACTACTATTGGTACTCGTGCATTTCATCGTTTTGGTCCCAGAAGTAAATTTATTGCTGATTTTTTTCATATTGATGAATTTCGTAGGGGAGGAGATAAGTTTGATTATCCTGCTCATGAAGCAGGAATAGCTGAAGTTATTCAACATAACATTAATACGGGTGCTTTAACTTATGAGAAATATGTTAGAGAATGTGATCTTTTTTCTGTATTCGTTTCTGGACAAGTTATTGATCGGGATTCATATTACGGAGCTGATTATTCATTAAAAGATTATGGGAAAACAAATGATTTTACTTTCACTATAGGAACTCAATATAAAGCTGTTTTCTCTTCATCAAATTTAATTGTTGGTCTTGAAAATGAAGGTGGTTTTCTTAAAGATCAGAAACTTGGATATCCGGTAAACAGCTGGAATGCAGATTCAACAATTAGTATTTCACATACTGAAAATACTACTGTTGCCGATCAAAATAAAAATTCAATCGCTTCCTTTATTCAGTATGAATATGATTTCGAAAAATTGAAATTGTCTTGTGGATTAAGATACGACCATTATAATATTTCTGATAATATTAGTGATGGTGATGATATTTTCGGGGATGTATTTAGCCCGAGAATTAATGTCCTTTATGATATTGAAAAATTTCTACAAGCACGATTGAGCTATTCTCAAGGTTTTAGAGCTCCTCAGATTTTTGATGAGGATTTACATATTGAGACTTCAGGATTAAGAAGAATTATTCATAAAAACAAGCCTGATTTAAAACAGGAAACCAGCCATAGTTTTACGGCTTCTCTTGATTTTAGTCATCAAACAAATATAGTTAATTGGGAGATTCTTGTCGAAAGTTTTTATACACAATTAAATAATCCTTTTGCAAATGAGTTTGGTGTTCCTGATGAAAATGGAACAGTAATTTATACTCGTGTAAATGCAGCAGAAGGAGCAAAAGTTTATGGTGTAAATCTTGAATTTAACTATGTTCCTTCTCCAAAATTATTTATTAAATCCGGTTTTACAATTCAGAAAAGTGAATATAAAAATATTATGGAATTTAATGAAAAGAGATTCTTGAGATCGCCAGAAAACTATGGCTTTATGAGTCTGAGATGGAGCCCAATAAAAAAAATGGAAATATCAACTTCAGCAAATTATACAGGAAAAATGCTAGTTCCATATTTTGGGTTAAACGTCTCCAATCCTGATGAAGGTGAATTACATGAATCTGATTTGTTTTTTGATTTTGGAGCAAAGATCAGCTATTCAATGAAATTAAATGGTGCAAGTCTTAAAATTTATACCGGAGTAAAAAATATTTTAAATTCTTACCAAAGCGATTTTGATTCAGGTATCTACCGTGATCCTGGATATGTTTATGGACCTTCTCTTCCACGAACTATTTATTTTGGTTTGAATATCGGAAATTTCTTTGACTAATTTGTTAAAATAATAATTGCTGAAACATATTTCTTAAAATTTCTTAAAATTTTCATAAATTGTTTTTGGTAATAGAAATATTATTAAATTTGCACTTCAAATCGTGAATTATTAATAATAAAAATTAGAAATGAAAAATTTTATAAAAGTATTATTTGTTTTAGCAATTATAATTGGTTCAACAAACTTATTAACAGCACAAACTGCTACAAAATTTGGTTATATTGACTCAAATAAATTAATTGAATTAATGCCCGGCAGAGACACCATAGAAGCTAAAATTACAAATTACAGAACAACTTTACAAACTACTATTCAGACTATGGTTGCTGAATATCAGACTAAAATAGGTAAATATCAAAGTGACTTAGAAAGCATGTCACCAATTATTAAACAAACAAAAGAAAAAGAAATTCAGGATTTAGAAGGACGTATTCAGCAGTTCCAGCAAACAGCTGATCAGGATATGCAGAATTTCCAGGCTGAAGCTTTTACTCCAATTTTGGAAAGAGCTAAAAAAGCAATAGAAGATGTATCAAACGAAAACGGATATACTTATATTTTTGATGCAGGTACCGGTGCTTTATTGTTTTACGAAAATGGCGATAACATTATGCCTCTTGTAAAAAAGAAATTAGGAATTTAAATTTCAGTTTAGATAATAAAAAAACCGGCTTCATTTTATTGATGCCGGTTTTTTTTGTGATTAATTACTTGTTATTTGAAACCAGAAAGGCATAATTATTTATACCAATTGAATTTCTAAATTGCTGATAAATATTTTGAAATATTTTTTTCTTTGTCAAGGCAAATATTCTTTGTATCCGTACGGACGGAAATAATATTTAACGTAGAGAAAGGAAAAAAGAAACGAAATATATCGGTAATTTGGATGTTCAGTTGGTATTATACCAACTTGCATACATCGAATAACTTTTCGCTATTCTCTCAATCTCGCCTTCTATAAGTTTTTTATCAATTGTTTTAATTTTTTTAGCTGGAACTCCGGCAAAAACACTTCCGGGTTTTACTATTGTGTTTTTTGAAACTACAGCGCCGGCAGCTATTATCGAATTACTTTCAATTACAGCGTGGTCCATTATTATTGCTCCCATTCCAATCAATACATTGTCATGAATAATACATCCGTGGATTATAGCATTGTGGGCGATTGAAACGTTATTACCAATAAATACAGCTGCAGTTTTGTAAGTACCGTGAATAACAGCACCATCTTGAATATTTACATTATGACCAATACGGATGGAATGAACATCTCCACGTACTACTCCGTTAAACCAAACACTACAATTATCTCCCATTTCTACGTCACCAATAATTGTTGCATTTTCAGCAAGAAAACAATGCTTACCAAATTTTGGGCTTTTCCCTTTTATAGTTTTAATAAGTGCCATTTTATATGTTTTTTATTTATGAGTGCAATATAAAAAATCATTTTTATTTAATAACAAGGAATTGTTACAAAAATTTTAAAATGGAATTATAATCTTATTCATTTTATGCACTCCTCCCAAAAGCCTTAGGGATAAACACAAAATATTTACGGATAATCAATCGAATAATGTAAACCACGGCTTTCTTTTCTTTTTACTGCCATTTTGATAATAAGATAAGCAACATTGATAAGATTCCTGAGTTCGCATATTTTTACAGTAAGAATTGATTTTTCATAAAGATCTTCTGTTTCCTGATAAATAATTTCTAAACGATCCAAGGCCCGTTTTAATCGCAGGTTAGAACGAACAATTCCAACATAATTACTCATAATAGATTGTAGTTCTTTTGTTGTTTGTGTAATAAGAATCATTTCCTCATTTAAAACTGTGCCCGAAGCATCCCAATCAGGAACATCATTATTAAATTCAATAGAATTAATATTTTTTTTAGCATCAATACTTGCCCTGTGAGAGAATACTGCTGCTTCTAATAATGAATTTGAGGCAAGACGATTAGCACCATGTAATCCTGTTGAGGAACATTCGCCCGAAGCATATAAATTTTTTATTGATGTTCTGCTAAATTCGTCAACAACAATACCTCCGCAACTGTAATGTGCAGCAGGAACTACAGGTATTTTTTCTTTTGTGATATCAATTCCAATACTTAGGCATTTTGCATAAATACCTGGAAAATGTTCTATAAGTTTATTACTGTTGAGATGAGTGGCATCAAGAAATAAATGCTTTTCTCCGCTTATTTTTAGCTCTGAATCAATTGCACGGGCAACAATATCACGTGAAGCAAGAGAACCTCTTTCATCATATTTTTTCATAAATTTTTTCCCGTCAGTAGTTTTTAAAATAGCACCAAATCCTCTTAAAGCTTCAGTTATTAAAAATGATGGTTTTTCATCCGGATTGTAAAGCGAGGTTGGGTGAAATTGCATAAATTCCATGTTATCAATTTTACCCTTGGCGCGATAAGCCATCGCAATACCATCACCGGTAGCTACAACTGGATTTGTTGTTGTGCTGTAAACATTTCCTGCACCACCAGTTGCAATTAATGTAGTTTTTGCAAGAATTGTACAAATTTTATTATCTGAAGGATTTAATATATACGCTCCAAAACATTGAATGTCAGATGATTTTTTGTTTAGCTCCTTGCCCAAATGATGCTGTGTAATAATATCAACTGTAAAATGATTTTCAAGAAATTCGATATTTTTATGCTTTTTTGCTTGATTGACCAAAGCCCTCTGAATTTCATGGCCTGTGCTATCTTTATGATGAAGAACACGATATTCGGAATGGCCACCTTCTTTTGCTAGATCATATTTACCGGATTCTTTTTTGTCGAATTCTGTTCCCCATTTAATAAGTTCTTTTATTCTTTTAGTTGATTCAGTAATTGTTAATCTTACAATATTTTCATTATTAAGGTCATCACCGGCTTTTAAAGTATCTTTTATATGTTTTTCATAAGTATCCGGAGTGTGCATTACAGCAGCTATTCCTCCTTGTGCATATTTTGTTGAGGTTTCATCAATTTTCGATTTTGTAACAATCAATACTTTGCCACTACCAGCAACTTTCAAAGCATAGGTTAATCCTGCTATTCCTGATCCTATTATTAAAAAGTCAACTTTTCGTTTCATTCTATTCCTGATTTTAATAATGAACTAAATTAATTATTTATAATAATATACAAAATTCTAGCCTAAATAAAAAAGTCCACCTTTTTTAGGTGGACTTTTTTAGACTTTTATTAGAATGTAAAGTCCTATTCAGGATGAATTGCTTCAACCGGACATACATCTGCACATGCACCACAGTCAGTGCAAAGTTCTGGATCGATGACATAAATATCACCTTCGGAAATAGCCTCAACAGGACACTCGTCGATGCAAGTACCACATGCAGTGCAATCATCGTTAATTTTATAAGCCATAATAAATTAATTTTTTGTTTATAAATTTATAATTTGTAATTATATTTTGCAAATATAAATATTATTAAGAACAAAGGAGATATTTTCATTTTTTTTTACTAATAATTTTCAATAAAAAAAAGTTAAAATATTTTTTAAAAAAAGTACATATTTATTTGTTTAATTAGAAAATAAATCATGTAACTTTGCAGCGATATTTATAACTTAAATTTCACATGGCTAAAAACAAGCTCACAAAAGAGCGAGAAGATGTTGTGGTAAGATTTGCCGGTGATTCCGGAGACGGAATGCAATTAATCGGCACACTTTTTTCAGATTCAACTGCTTATGCAGGTAATGATTTTGCTACTTTCCCGGATTATCCATCCGAGATTAGGGCTCCTCAAGGAACTATTGCAGGAGTTTCAGGATTTCAAGTACATTTTGGACATTCAGATATTCACACTTCAGGTGATAAGGCTGATGTTTTAATAGCAATGAATCCTGCTTCATTAAAGGCAAATTTGATCTGGACAAAGTCTAACGGAATAATAATATTGGATAATGATGCTTTTATTGATAAAGGTATTGAAAAAGCGGGATATGAAACTAATCCTCTTGAGGATAATTCATTAACTGGATATAACATTGTCAATCCTCCGATTTCAAAAATGACCTTGGAAGCAGTAAAAGATCTTGATTTACCCAATAAAGTTGCGCTGAAAAGCAAAAACATGTTTGCTCTTGGCGTAGTATTATATTTATTCAACCGTAAATTAGATTCAACTAACGAATTTTTTGAAACAAAATTCAAGTCAAAACCTCTAATAATAGAAGCTAACAAAAGAGTATTGAAAGCAGGATATTTATATGCCGAAAATGTTGAGGCGATAAATCTTACTTACAATGTAAAACCCGCTCCTCTTAAAAAAGGATTGTATCGGAATATTACAGGTAACCTTGCAACTGCATGGGGATTTATTGCTGCTGCTGAACGCTCGGGAAGAAAATTGTTTTTGGGTTCGTATCCAATTACTCCTGCTTCTGAAATTCTACAGGAACTTTCAAAGCATAAGCAATTTTCTGTAAAAGCATTTCAAGCTGAAGATGAAATTGCAGGTGTCTGTTCTACTATTGGTGCCAGTTATGCTGGTTCTCTTGCTGTTACTTCTACATCGGGTCCGGGGCTTTCTCTTAAAAGTGAGGCTATTGGTTTGGCTATTATGACTGAACTTCCAATGGTTGTTGTTAATGTTCAGCGTGGAGGTCCTTCAACAGGTTTGCCGACAAAATCTGAACAATCGGATTTAATGCAGGCTCTTTATGGTAGAAACGGTGAAAGTCCTTGTATTGTTATGGCTGCAGGTAGTCCTACAGATTGCTTCTTCTCAGCTTATGAATCATCAAAACTTGCTGTTGAGCACATGACTCCGGTTATTCTTCTTACTGATGGTTCAATAGCAAACGGGTCTGAGATTTTTAGAATACCTAAAGTCGCAAGTTTGGATGAAATTAATCCTCCCATTGTTGAAGCAAATGATAAGGATTTTAAACCATATAAAAGGGATGAAAAAACACTTAGCCGTCAATGGGCTCTTCCAGGCACAGAAGGTTTACGACATAGATTAGGTGGTCTTGAAAAGGAAAATATTACAGGTGATGTTTCACAAAATCCGGAAAATCATCAGTTAATGGTTAAATTACGTGAGGAAAAAGTTCAACGTGTTAAAAATTATATTCCTGAACAGGATGTAGTTGGTGCTGATTCTGGCGAATTGCTAGTTGTTAGCTGGGGTGGAACATATGGTGTTATGCTTACAGCTGTAGAACAACTACGAAAAAATGGAATGGATGTCAGCCTTGCACATTTTAAATATATTAACCCGCTTCCCAAAAATACAAACGAAGTATTTAGCAGATACAAAAATATTGTTGTATGTGAATTGAATAATGGACAGTTTGTTCATTATTTAATTTCAAAATTCCCACATTATAAATACGAAAGCTTTAATAAAATTCAAGGCTTGCCATTTATGGTTGCTGAATTGGAAGAAAAGTTTAAAACAATACTGGAAAAAAACAATAAATAACATGGAAGCACAAGTATTAAAAGATATTCCACTATTAACTAAAGATGATTTTAAGAGTGATCAAATGGTAAAATGGTGCCCCGGTTGTGGTGACCACGCTATTTTATCTTCTGTCGAAAAAGTATTTCCACAACTCGGTATCCGTAAAGAAGATTTTGCTGTAATATCAGGTATTGGTTGCTCGTCTCGTTTTCCATACTATATGAATACTTATGGTATTCATGGGATTCACGGTAGAGCTGCTGCAATAGCTTCCGGAGTAAAAATTGCAAATCCGAATCTTAGTGTATGGGTTATTACGGGTGATGGCGATTCAATGGCCATTGGAGGAAATCATTTTATTCATGTTGTTAGAAGAAATATTGATTTGAATATTCTTTTATTTAACAATAGAATTTATGGTTTGACAAAAGGGCAATATTCACCAACTTCCCCGAAAGGAATAATAACCAAAACTTCCCCTGATGGGACTTTCGAAAATCCGTTTAATCCCGGTGAATTGGTAATTGGTGCTCAAGGTACTTTCTTTGCAAGAACTATTGATAATAATCCAAAAATGATGGTCAATGTTATGCTTGAAGCTGCTAAACATAAGGGAACCTCAGTAGTTGAGATTCTTCAGAATTGCGTTATTTTTAATAATAATACTCATGAGCTTGTTTCTTCAAGGGAAACAAAAGATGACAATCAAATATTACTTGAACATGGAAAACCAATGATATTTGGAAAAAATAAAGATAAAGGAATTATTTGTTCCGGATTAAAACTTGAAGTTGTAAAAATTGGTGAAAATGGAATTACAGAAGAGGATATAATCGTTCATGACCAGTATTCAGAAGATCCCGGATTACATGCAATGCTTGCAAGAATGACTCCTCCATATTTACCTATGGCAATGGGTGTTATTCGTGCTGTAAAACATGAGACATATAATGACGCTCTTGATGAATTAATTGAATACAAAAAAGAAACATCACCATACAAAACTGTTGATGATTTACTTACCAGCGGAAATACCTGGGAGGTATAATATTATAGAAATATTAAAAAATTAAAGCCTTTTACATAATTGTAGAAGGCTTTTTGATTTTTGATTAATGATTGTTTTGTTTCTGAATTTGATGGTTTTTTCTCTTAAAAATTTTTAGGTACAAACTAATAATTATTTTTCATAAGTTTGTGTTTATTAATACGAAAATGTTATAAATTAGTTAAGTGGTAATGATTGAGCAATTTAAAAAATATATTAAAAAGAAAAATTTGTTTTCTGACAATGACAAAATACTACTTGCAGTTAGCGGTGGTATTGATTCGGTTGTAATGACCGAACTTTTTTCGCTTGCCGGATATAATTTCGCAATTGCTCATTGTAATTTTAAGCTCCGTGGAAACGATTCTGATAAGGATGAAAATTTTGTAAAAGAACTTGCCACGAAATATAAAGTTCCGTTTTTTTTAAAAGTATTTAATACACGGAAATATTCTGATGATAACAGAATTTCTATTCAGATGGCTGCTCGTGAGTTGAGATATTATTGGTTTACAGAGTTATTAAATTCTGAGGATTACAGATATATTGCAACTGCTCATCATCGCGACGATTCTATTGAAACATTTTTTATTAACCTGTTTAGGGGAACCGGTATTAGCGGACTTCACGGAATTTTACCAAAACAAGGCGATGTTATTCGCCCAATATTATTTACCGGAAGAGATGAAATTGAAGCTTTTCAAACCGAAAATAATATTATGTTTAGAGAAGATAAATCTAATTTATCTGACAAATATTTGAGAAATAAAGTAAGACATAAACTTTTCCCGATAATAAAAGAAATTGAACCGGATATCGAAAAAGTGATGCAAAAAAATATCAGTCGTTTTGCTGAAACTGAGACCGTTTACTTCAAAGAAATTGATGAAAAAAGGAAAATTGCTGTCAGAAAAGAAAATGAAAAAATTCTTATTTCGATTGATGAACTCAAAAAACTAAAACCTCTCAGAGCTTATCTTTATGAGTTTCTGTTGCTTTATAATTTTAATTTTTCGGATGTTGAAAATATTATAAATGCTCTTGATGGTATTTCCGGCAAACAGTTTTACTCTCCTACTCATCGTTTGCTAAAAGATCGTAATAGCTTAATTATAATTCCTTTAACGAATAAAATAATTCAAGAAAATTTCATCAATAAATATGATAAGGAAATATTATTTCCGGTGAGTTTGAAAATAAGAATCGAGAAAAGCAGTGAAATATCTTTTGACAAAAATTTCGCATACCTTGATTATTCAAAACTGGAATTCCCACTTATTTTACGAAAGTGGAAAAGGGGAGATGTTTTTGTACCATTCGGCATGACCGGAATAAAAAAACTAAGTGATTTCTTTATTGATGAAAAATTATCAATAATCCAAAAAGAACAAATTTGGCTATTGTGTTCAGGTAAAGATATAATTTGGGTTATTGGGTATCGAATTGATAATCGCTATCGTATTACAGAAAATACAAAACAGGTTTATAGGCTTACTTTTCAGGGATAAAATTAAAAATTGCATTGTGAAAAATACTTGGCGGTTGTGAGTGGAATACTGGAATAATGGAGTAATGAATTAATGATATTCCTGTTATTTTATATATTCTATTATTTCCGGAGATATACCAATTGAATTTCTAAATTGCTGATAAATATTTTGAAATATTTTTTTCTTTGTCAAGGCAAATATTCTTTGCATAGCAATAGCTATGGAAATAATATTTAACGCAGAGAAAGGAAAAAAGAAACGAAATATATCGGTAATTTGGATGTTCAGTTGGTATTATTTAACTTACTAATTCTTATCAAAGCAACTTTTCAAGAACTTCAGTTGTCAATTAAGTATTCTTTCATTAAGAAATAAGTTATCAGTTTTATTAACAGTCGGCTTCGATTAATTAATACATGTTAACATTTGTATTTAAAAATATCATTAATTATTTATTATTTTTGCATCCGATAAAAAGAAAATATATGAGAATGTTTAAAATTAAATCATTTTGGAAAATTATAGTAGCCTTAGTAATTATACTTATTTCACTTCAGGGATTTTCACAAATTCTTGAACCTGTAAAATGGGAATTCAGTAAAACGAAGATTTCTGAGAATGTTTATGAATTGGTTTTTAAAGCTGAAATTGAAAACAAATGGCATCTTTATTCTCAGGATATTCCGATGAGTCCTCCTGCCACGGTTTTTACTTTTGAGCAATTCGAAGGTTTCGAACTTATTGGAAAAGTTACTGAAACTGAATCAATAGAAGAATACGATCCGAATTTTGAAATGACACTAAAATATTTTGCTCATGAAGCTATTTTTAAACAGAAAATAAAAATTCTTACAGATTCTCCCGCTACAATTAAGGGTTATCTTGAGTTTATGTCTTGTGATGACACAAAATGTTTGCCACCAAGCGATGTTGCTTTTGAATTTAATTTTAATATAGATGAGGATGCAGTAGTTTCAACAATTAGTAAGATTGAAAAAATTACTGAATCTAAAAAAAGTGCTTCAGGTGTTGATGATAAAACGATAGCTGTATCTGATATAGTGGATAATGAAAGTGAATCATCATCATTATGGTTATTTTTCTTTATTTCTTTTTTAGCAGGTTTTGCAGCAATTCTCACTCCTTGTGTGTTTCCTATGATACCAATGACTGTTACTTTTTTTATGAAAGGTAGCGAAAGCAAATCCAAAGGAAAATTTCAGGCTTTGGTTTATGGATTTTCAATTATTACTATATATACAATTGCCGGTACTATTGTTGCAATTACTCTTGGGGCAAATTTTGCGAACTGGCTGAGTACACACTGGATACCAAATGTATTTTTCTTTTTGATATTTATGTTTTTTGCTGCCTCTTTCCTTGGAATGTTTGAAATTACTCTTCCAAGCTGGATGATAAACAAATCAGATAAACAAGCTGATAAAGGCGGAATATCAGGTGCTTTTTTTATGGCATTTACTTTAGTTCTTGTTTCTTTTTCATGTACCGGACCTATCGTTGGTGCAATTCTTGTTGAATCAGCAGGCGGAATGGTGCTTAAACCAATAATCGGGATGTTTGGATTTTCACTTGCGTTTGCTATTCCTTTCACTTTGTTTGCATTTTTCCCTTCCTGGTTAAGTGGTCTTCCAAAATCGGGCGGATGGTTAAACTCTGTTAAAGTTGTTCTAGGTTTTATTGAAATAGCACTTGGTCTTAAATTTTTAAGTATTGCCGATCAAACTTATCACTGGGGTATTCTCGATCGTGAAGTTTATCTTGCATTCTGGATTGTGATTTTTATTTTGATGGGATTTTATCTTCTTGGAAAATTAAAATTTTCTCACGACAGTGATTTGAAATTTATAAGTGTACCTCGGATTTTACTTGCAATAGTTACATTTACTTTTGTGGTTTATCTTATTCCCGGAATGATTGGTGCTCCTCTGAAAGCTATTTCAGGATATCTTCCACCACAACAATCACACGATTTTGATTTGAATGATATTATTCGCAAGAATGTAAGAGCTATTTCTTATAACGGAAATTCTGAAAAAAGTAAATCAATTTGTGAAGAACAGAAATATAAGGACTTTCTTCATCTCCCGCATGGACTTAATGGGTATTTTGATTACGAGCAGGGAATGAGATGTGCTAAGGAATTGAATAAACCTGTATTTATTGATTTTACCGGTCATGGTTGTGTTAACTGTCGTGAAATGGAAGCAAATGTTTGGTCTGATTCGCAAGTACTTAAACGTTTAAGTGATGATTTTGTTGTTATTGCACTTTACGTGGATGATAAAACAAGATTACCCAAATCTGACTGGATTACTTCTGAATATGATGGGAAAGTGAAAAAGACTGTCGGGAAAAAATTTGCAGATTTTCAAATATCAAGATTTAATGTAAATGCACAACCTTATTATGTTTTATTAGACAACAATGGCGAAATTCTTGTAAAACCCAGAGCTTATGATCTTGATATAGAAGAATTTGTTGAGTTTCTTGATAGTGGAATTGAAGAATTTAGAAAGAGGTAGATCATTATTGAAAACCGGAATTTTAAGATAGCCATCGGATGACTTATTAAAAGTGCTGAAAACCAATGATTTTTACACATTTTTACCCAATGTTTATTTCAGCATTTAAAGATACTCCTTCATTATTGTTACCAACCATATAATACCAACTGAACATCCAAATTACCGATATATTTCGTTTCTTTTTTCCTTTCTCTGTGTTAAATATTATTTCCATAGCTATTGCTATGCAAAGAATATTTGCCTTGACAAAGAAAAAAATATTTCAAAATATTTATCAGCAATTTAGAAATTCAATTAGTATAATTTGCTGGAATTGTCAGAAAAGATTCCTTACCTTTGTACGAAAGAAAACCCAATCAATGATTACTGATATAGAAGTAAACAAACCAGAACCTATTGCGTCTGAAAAAAAAACAGAGTCGTTTAAACGTGGGACGGATGTTCAGTTTGCGATTGAAGCATTAGAGGCCGGTAAACCCATATTAATAACAGAATTTTATAATAATGGAATGATACTTCTTCATGAGTTACAGGCGCATCTGAATAGAAAATTTCCGAATAAGTCTTTTCAGGAGCAGCGCGAGTATCGGTCAGAATATCATAAGCTGTCAAATCTTATTTTAATAGAAATTGTAGATCATAAATTGGCAGTAAAGAAGTCTCCTTGGATCGGCTGGTTGGAAAAACTTTATCCAGAAAAAAGTGATTTCTTGTTATCCTTTCCTCAAGTACAAGGATTAAATAGTGCTTGGCAGTGGTATCGAAATGGGATTTCTATTCCTGTGCTTCGAAATAAAATACATCCATATTATGGAACTTATTTTCCTACACGTTTCGATCATTTGCAACTTTTTGACAATTGGTTGAAACGTTACAAAGGACCTAAAAAGTCAGCCATTGACGTTGGGTTTGGTAGTGGAGTACTTTCTTTACAATTGATAAAGTATGGTTTTCAAAAGGTTTTTGGGACAGAAACAAATCCCAATGCGATTGTTGGATTTGCAGAGTTTATGGGAGATACAAAGTTGTCTAGAAAGATAGAATTAGACCTTGGGCATCTTTTTGGCAAGTGGGAAAAACAGACCGAACTGATTGTTTTTAATCCTCCTTGGTTGCCGGAATCTCATGATTTCGATAGCTTTGATGATGCTCTTTACTACAATGAAAATCTATTCCCTGATTTTTTTGCAGGAGCAAAACAAAGGCTTTTACCTGAAGGAAAACTTGTGCTCCTATTCTCGAATTTAGCTCAAATAACAAATGTGACCAAAAAGCATCCGATAGAGAAGGAACTAGCCGAAGGTGGGAGATTTCAATTGGAAAAATGTTTTAAAAAATCCGTGAAAGTTGCTTCTGAGAAAACAAAACGAGATCAGCACTGGCGTTCTTCCGAAGTAGTAGAGCTTTGGGTGCTCACGAATAATACCAATTGAATTTCTAAATTGCTGATAAATATTTATAAATTATTTTGCTCTTTTGCTCCCCAATTTCTTATAGCTAGTGCTGTGTGTTCGTAGGTTATTTTATCTTAACTTTTTTGGTTGAAATCAAATTTAATCGTTATAATCAATATCTAATTGGTATTTATATAGTAAACCATCAAGATTGAATGCTGAAAATTTTGCTTTCTTTAATTTATTAAATTCAGGATCTATCGAATAGTTATTTGCAGTTCTAAAATCTACCTTTTCTAGTATGGTATTTGAAAATATTGCACCTGTTAAGTCACAATCAGAAAATACTGAAGCAGATAAATTTACTTCAGAAAAATCAGTCTCTTTCAAAGAGCATTTATCAAATTTTGTTTTCATCAACTTTGTGCCAAAAAACGTAGAATAATCCAAATGACAATTATAAAATGAAAAAGAGAACATAAATTTGTTACAATCCGAAAAATCAACACCTAAAATCTTACACTCTTTAAAGATTGCATTCCTAAAACCTACCCCTTTAATTTTTGTCATCGAAAAATTGCAATTTTCAAAAGTACAATCTTCAAAACTGTTACCAATAAGATCACTTTTTAAGAAAATACATGCCACAAATGTACATTTATAAAATTCTCGATCTCTTAAAGTCTTTTCCGTGTAGTCAATA
>Ga0222678_1000168_pt1 | contig 35038 bp, 22 predicted proteins | sample AntAcemetagen937_FD_179801 | JGI IMG/M metagenome (GOLD analysis project Ga0222678, IMG submission 179801) | Saline water microbial communities from Ace Lake, Antarctica - #937 | ecosystem: Environmental > Aquatic > Non-marine Saline and Alkaline > Saline | place: Antarctica: Ace Lake... | reverse complement strand
TAAATCATGAAATAGAAAAATGCCGATATTATAAAAAATTACTAACAAAATTCCTGGGATCAATGCTGCAATAAAACGGAGTTTAATAAAAAAATATCCGGCCATAAAAATCAAAAACATCCCTCCATAATAATATATATTATCTTGGTATTTTATCAACATATGAATTATACCTGCTCCTGCGATAAAGAAACATATTGAAAGAAGCACCTGCCAATATTTTTTAAAATGTTTATAGAATGAAAACACGAACACACTAAACAATAAAGGAAAAATAACAATGTATCTTATCACGAAAAAACTCTTATAGAATTCCTTTGCAATTGTAATATCCAAATAGCCAAACGCTGAGTAAAGAAAGATGACAGTTATTAAAGAAATCTGGAGTGCAAGCAGTGATTTTTTGAAATATTCATTTCTGAACTTTTTTTCGATGTTTTTATCAGAAAAGTTCAATGTTATCTTGCTAATATTTATCAAATTAGCGTCATCATAAATATTCTTTAAGAAACTATATTTCTTTGTCATGTCTTTAGTTTTAGCTCCATTACAATTTTTGCGACTCTGCATTTATTCCTACTTGATTCGTAATAATTGTGTTCGAAATAATAATCTAGAAATTGCGACACATCAATGATAATTTCCAAATTTCTATTTCCCATTTCTAACTGTACTCATCACTTTTGACTTTCCTTCATAAACTACTCACCACTTCCTAATAAATATTTCTCAATTTTTGCTAAAAGCAACTCCTTTTTTATGGGTTTAGAAATATAATCATTACATCCTGACTGTAAGGCTTTTTCTTCATCACCCACGAGAGCATAAGCCGTTTGAGCAATAATGTATAATTCAGGCCTGAATTTTTTAATCTGTTTTGTTGCGTCATAACCATTTAGTTCAGGCATATTGACATCCATTAAAACCAAATTAATATCTGTATTATTCTTCAGATAACTAACTGTTTCTTTTCCATTGGTAGTTCTAACAATCTTATTCACAACTCTATCTAAGATGGCTTTAAAATATTCAAAACTGGAATCGTCATCTTCTGCTATTAAAAGGTTAATTTGCTTATCAAACACTTTACTTAAGTCCTGGTTATCCTTTTCAGGAACAGCTTTTTTCTGTTTTTCAACCCATGGTAATGTAAAATAGAAGGTTGAACCTTTTCCGAACTCTGATTGGACTCCAATATTGCCATTCAACATCTTAACAAAAGCTTTTATAATTGAAAGCCCTAAACCCGAACCCTGTCGGGCATGGGCATCGGTAATATCGGCCTGTTCGAATCTATTGAAAATTGATTCAATGCGATCTTCAGGAATCCCAATTCCGGTATCTTTAATTTTAAATTCAAACATTGAGTCCTTTTCTCGGCAGTAAATCTTAATGCTTCCTTTATCCGTGTATTTAATGGCATTTTTTATCAGGTTGGAAAGTATGGAATTAAGCTTTACCTTATCTGTAAGAATAAGAACATCTTGTTTAGGCAAGTCATTTATAAGCTTCAATTCTATTCCTTTAGCACTTGCTTCCCCATTGAAGAAATCATAATTAATTTCAATTTCTTCATTGATATTAACTTCAGTTTGTACTATTTCTACCTGCCCGGAATCGATTTTTGAAATATCAATGATGTCGTTCACCGTATTCAGCATACGATCGCCGCTTTTCTTAATTATTTCAATAAATCTATGTTTCTCATCTCCGCTTAGATTTGGCTCTTTTAATAGTTCGGTAAACCCAAGGATTCCATTCATAAGAGTTCGTATTTCATGACTCATATTGGCCAGGAAGGCTGATTATAGCCGATCACTTTCCTCCGCCTTGAATTTTGCAACGATCATTTTTTCTTCGAAGATTTTTCTCTCAATAGAGATCCCTATTTGATCTGAAACCACTTTAAGTACCATTAAATCATCCATGTTAAATGCATTTGCATCTTCATAGCTTTGCACAACGATGGCTCCCAATACTCTTCCCTTGATACTAAAAGGTACTCCAAGCCATATTTTAGGATCCGTACCAAATTTTAATGTTTCACCGGCTTCTCTAAGTTCTTTAAATGTATTTTTTTTGGCCAAAAGTGGTTTGCCTGTCTTTAACAAGTAATGAGTTAAAGTTCCGGTTTCAGGAAATCCTTGAAAAACATCTTCTTCATCCTTATGCAAAAGCATGTTTAGTTTATTTTTTTCCTGATCGTGCAATACGAAATAGATGTTTTTGGTATTGACAACTGTACTGATTTCCTGTTCGATTTTGAGAACAAGATCTTCCAGGTTGAGGGTTTGGTAAGTTGCATTCGAAATATTTAAGATCAAATCTTTAATATTTTCAGCTTTCTTTCTATTTGTAATATCCCTCGAAACAGCCAATAGTTCTTTAATTTTTCCATCAGAATCATAAATCGGAGAAATTTGTACTCCCCACCATTTAGGAGTTCCTTTGTTGGTTGGGCAATATCCCTCAAAGTAGCCGACTTCTTCTGATTTTGCTTTTTCAATAGCGTTGCGGGCATTTTTATTATCTTCACCCTTCCAGAGATCTATCCATGATTTATTTAAAAATTGATCTATATTATCAATTTCCAATAGTGTCTGTCCACCTTTACTCATAAATTTTAAATTTCCATCAAGATCCAGGATTTTGATACAATCTGTACTGTTATCAATGATTGACCGGCTAAATTGTTCACTTTCAGATAGTGCTTTTTCTGCCTGCTTTCTTTCAGTGATATCATGGTAATTGACCAGCACACCATTGATTGCAGGCTCGTTGATACGGTTAAGGGCAGTAAGTTCTATCCATTTATAATTACCATCTTTACATTTGAATCTATATTCAACAAAGGAGGCTGTTTCTTTTTCGAGCACTTTACTGAAATTTTCCTGAATCCTTTCAACATCTTCCGGATGCATCTTGTCCCAGCCGTTTGTGCCGATAATATCCTCCGGCTTCCATCCAAACCATTTCTCAATATTTGGACTTTGATATTTAGTCATGCCATCAGATTCCACAATAGCAATAACATCACCAATATTTTCTATCATGGCAGAGTGCTTTGCATTAGTCTCCTGCAGTGCCTCTTCCGCCAGTTTGAGCTCTGTGATGTCTACATATTGGCATACAACATTCACCAGTTTCCCGGCTTCGTCAGTTATTGGAAACATCGAAACATCTATCCAAAGTTCATTTGCGACGGACAAATCAACATCACCTGCCTTTGTGCCTGTCCAATACATAGTGAAACGAGCACTTTTTAAATTATTGAATACAGCTTCTACAACAGGCATAAAACCTTGAACATCCATATTCTCATCATGGAGTACATTATACTTTCCAATTATCATTTCATCGGTTAAATTCAGGATATTCCGCAAAGCTTGATTAGCCCTGATCATTATTCCTTTTGCATCTGAAACCCACATAGCAAAGGGACTGCTTTCTGTAACAACATCAAGGAAATTTGCCTGATTTCTGTATTTAAGTTCGCTTGATTGCAGTTGTTGATTTATGGCTCTCAACTGCTGATTGCTGGCTTGCAATTGCTGTTCGCCGGCTTGCAGTTGTTGATTTGTGGCTCTCAACTGCTGATTGCTGGCTTGCAATTGCTGTTCGCCGGCTTGTAGTTGTTGATTTATTGCTTGAACTTGCTCTTTCTTCAGGATATTTTCAATGGACTTGCCAATTATTCTTGACAAAGTATCAATAAGTGCTCTTTCTTCTTTTAAAAAAGGACCTTCATACAAGATGGGTTTTTCAGTAAGATAGAAAATATCTATAGAACCCTGGGATGCACTATCCACCATTATATCTGCTGACTGCTTCCATTGGGTTTCTTTGAAGTTATTTGAATGAAATATTTTATTTTGGAATTGTATTCTGGCTACCGTAGTTTCCGGATAATTCCATGCGGGGGGTAAAAATTGTACTATATTAGACAATATTTCATCAATTGTATCATGTTCAATAATAGTTGATGTAATATTGAATATACATGTGATCTCTTTTATTCTTTCTTTTAAGCTGTGATTTACCGAAATTAATTCTTCTTCATTTTTTATTAATTGTTGTTCGCCAGCTTGCAGTTGTTGATTTGTGGCTCTCAACTGCTGATTGCTGGCTTGCAATTGTTGTTCGCCGGCTTGCAGTTGTTGATTTGAAGCTTGCAGTTGTTGTTCGCTTGATTGTAATTGTTGATTTGTGGCTTTCAGTTTTAGGTTTGCTACATTCAGGTCTTTTTCAATTTCAAGACGTTTCGCTTCTGATATAATACTATGCAGTGCCAGTCCAATGTCATCAGAAAGCTCCTTAAACAAATCAAGTTCTTCTGTAATCAGATATTCTCTTGGAACTGAAACAGTAATAAGTCCATAAAGCTTATTATTATGAATAATGGATGCTGTCATTGCTCCTCGATTTTGGTAATGTTTTGCTAAAGGGCAATCCAGACAGTGTTCCATTGGATTTGAAATGCTAACAACCTCTTTAAGCTCCAATGTTTTTAATGCGCATGTTGTGAATTTATTTTTTTTCAAACGATTAGCAATCTCCAGAAATTCTTTACCCAAACCGTTTTGATAAACTGCTTCAAATTTACCCTCTTCGTTCAACAATATTATCCAGGCATTATGATAACCCTTTCCGGATGTAAGAATTTCGCAAATGCTCTGCAGTAATTTAGGCACATCTTTTTCTGTTGTGATTAATTTATTTACATTGCGAATAGTCGCTAATACTTTATTTGTGTGCTCCAGTTTTTCTTTCGTATGCCGTATTTCAGTAATATCGCGGATTACACCTTCGGTTCCCAATTGATTGCCTTTTTCATCGTAAAAAGTCTTAACGATAATAAGAGACCAAAAAATAGTTCCGTTCTTGCGTTTCAATTCTAACTCTACATTGACCAATTTATTCTTTTCTTTTATATCTTCAATCATTTGGTCTCTTTTATCCGGATTGGCATAAAGTGTCTTCATTGGCAGCCCAATCATTTCTTCAGGTGAAGCATAGCCACACATCTCAGCTATTGCCAGGTTTGCCATGATTATCTTACCTTTGGTATCTGCTCGTAGGAATCCATCTTCCATATAATTAAGGATACTGAATTCTTCATTTACAACTGTCTTTTTTTTATTTTTCATATTATTTGTTATTTATACCAACTCCATAATAACATCTCTTTTGATTCACCTTCTGTAAAGTACACACTGGCATTTTCAATATCAAGACGTATTGATCTGCGCAGAATCCCTCCCAATGTTTTTGCTGATATATTTAATTGCTTTTCGTTTAGTATGTTAATTACCGATTGAATGTTATCCTTACATATCGTATAATTTTCTTTTTTCAATACATTACCGGCTCCCACAAGACAAACGCTTAAGTCCGAAAGGACAGCACCTTGTTGTTGCAGTATTTGCAGCATTTTATCAATAGCATCAACAGCATATTTTGTTTTTTGCTGTATTTCTTTGGAAGGTGCCTTTCCCGGCAACATAATATGAGCCATAGCACCGATGTTATTTACAACGTCAATAGCAGCTACCACTATGCAAGATCCAATAGCATTGGAAACCAAAATATTGCTAGCTTTTCCGGCTTTCACTTCTCCCGTTGATACATTTATAAATTCTTTCATTAAATTAAACTTAACTCTTTTTCATTGTGACTATTATTTAAGTATGTTTAAATATTTTAATTATTATTATTTATTAGTAGTCTTTTATGGTTTTTAGGCCGTAAATGTAATAAAATTAATTTTTTATCAAAATTTTGATTATTTATTCAGCTTAGTAACATAAGCATTGTAGTGTTTCTCATGATGAAAGCTCAATTTCTTTGAAGTTATATGTGGTGACAAATCATTTATCCCATAGGGGAGGTCGGGTAATAAAATAATATGGCTTTACCAAAAATTTGATGGAACATTGATGAATGAAAAAATAATTAAATGCTTAAGTGCGAAAATAAAAAAAAACTGCCCTGATACAAAATTATTTTTTTTGTTTTCAGTTTTCTTTCTTTTCAAATCACACCCAAAAATTAATAAATTCCAGTTTTCGGATTTGTGTCAATCTGAATAGATTTGGTGTTTTAAAAACTAAAAATAAAAATAATCAAAATATACATTTACAGTTATCAGATTATTCAGCAATGGGAAGCTTTATAGTAAATGTACTTCCTTTTCCTAAGCTGCTTTCCAAAGCTAATTTCCCATTATTTATTTCAAGAAATTCTTTACAAAGTAATAGCCCCAGACCTGTACCTTTTTCATTTTCTGTACCTCGAGTTGAAATAATTGTATCCATTCTGAATAGTTTAGTCTGATCTTCTTTAGATATTCCTAATCCTGTGTCTTTTATGGAAACTAAAACATATTTATCTTCATGTGAAGTGCTAATAATAATTGAACCATTTCTAGGTGTAAACTTGATGGCATTTGAAACAAGGTTTCTTATTACTGTATGTATCATATTTTTGTCGATAAATACTAAAGGTTCATTTTTAGCTTCAAAAAGAAGTTTACTATCTTTTTGAGATGCAATACCGGTATAGTTCCATAAAACCTCATTAAGCATCTCATTAATATCTATATTTTCAGGCTCATAGCTAATTCTTCCGGTTTGAGACAGAGCCCAGTCCAATAGGTTTTCAAGTAATTTAAATCCACTTTTAGCAGACTGATTAATAGCAATACCAATTTTTTGGATTTGTTCCGTAGAAAAATCATCCAAATCCGTAGATAGGACATCAGAAAGTCCGATCAATGAATTAAAAGGACTTTTTAAGTCATGTGCAATAATACTGAAGAGGCGATCTTTTGTCGAAACCAACTCTTTGAGTTGGTTTCGCTGAACTTCTATTTCAATATATTGTTGCTGAAGTTCTGAGTTGAGTGCAATCACCTTCTCATTTTGAGCCTGGATTTCTTCGTTTGTTTGCCCCAGTTCGTAGTTAAGTTTCTGCAAATGTTTGTTTTGGATTTCAATTTTCTCTTTTTGCTTCTCAAGAGTATTGTTTTTTATTTCAACTTCGTGAGTTCGTTCTTTAATTATTTTCTCAAGTTTTAAGTTGGCTGCTTTAAGCCGTTTACTATTCAGATAAACAATGAGATAAATAAGACCAATAAGAAAAAAGAAATACAAAAGGTATGCCCAAAAAGTTCTATGAAATGGAGGCAAAATGATAAATTCATAAACAGCTTCAGTACTTATGTCATTGTTTATGTTTTTTGCTCTTACATGGAAAGAATAAGTACCCTCAGATAAGTTGAGGTAATGCTTTTCTGTTTCCGGTGACCAAACTGACCAATCTTTATTGAGCCCTTCGAGCCAGGTTTGATAAACAGTAGCTTTTTCCTTGCGAAAAAAGGGTGCGGCATATTGAAAATTTACAGAATTTTGAGAATAATTCAGTGGTCGAAGTTCCTTTACAAAAAATTGATCTTTTCCATCATTAATGGCTGATTGAGTACCAAAATACAGTGTGTCTTCTACAGCGATCACATTTCGGATTAAAGTATTGTAGGAAGCCGATACGTCACTGAGAGATCCATTAATACGATACAATCCTTCTGTGCCTCCAATCCACATAATAGAATCATTATCAGAATATATCGTTGATACCATCATGGATGGTAGCATGTTAATGTTGTTGGTTTCCAGAAGTATGTATTCTCCCTGTTCATTGGGCATGAGAACATTTATATAAGTTTTATCGTCTTTTTTTCCGGAGACCCAGACTCTTTGGAAATTGTCTTTTGTTAAAGTAATAACTGATCGCGAACCATCACAATAAGCACTTCCAAATGTGCTGTCAGGGATAAATTGATTGATTGATTCATCAAACCGATAAATCCCTAACCCAGATACAAAAATGAAGCGGTTATCGAAATTATAAATATAAGTATCCTTAATTGAAAGTAAGCCATCTTTTGTTCCGTATCGTATTATATCTCTGGGTTTGAGTATGTCATCGGAGGGTATAATACGAATAATACCGTTGATATATGTAGAGAGCCAAATTTCCCCGTTTTTGTCCTCCTTAATCTGCCTTACGTCACAGGCAATGCCTTCCACTTTACCTAATAATTCCCATTTTTGATTTTTATAGGCTGCTATGTGAAGACCGTAATCGTCAGAAATATAGAGTAGTGATGGGTCGATATTTGACTGGAACAAATCCCATGGATCTTTATCAATGACTTGTTTTGCTTTCGAATGGCTTGTTTCTGCAATTTTCTTAAATCTTGTTCCTGATAACAGAATTTCCTTAGAAGTTTCGTCGGGAACTTTAAATTTGATCAAGCAATATGCTTCCGTTGTTAAACCGGGAACAGTTTTTGCCTGATTGTTCTCGATATAATACATACCTCCAAATCCTGAAAAAAACAAGGTGTCGTTAAACCTCTCGATATCATCTACGGCATTATTAATTCCTGAGGTAATATTCCAAAAGCTTATTGGTGAGTTGATGTCAACTTTAGATATCCCATTATCGGTAGCCAGCCATAGATTGTTATTTTTATCAAAAGCCACATCGTAAATCATGTTGTTTCGGAGACCATCATTAATTTTTCTGATAAGTTTTCCTTGTCTGTCAATAAGATATGCACCTGCATTTATGGTTCCCAGAATTATTTTTTCGTTTTGCATGCTTTTTCCACAGTACAATAACTCACTCTTGAGTAATTTATCAATTTCCGTTTTAAATACCTCGATCTTGTTTTTTTTAATATTAGTCTGGTTTTCTGAAAGATCGTAAATGTAAAGGCCTGCGTGCGCTGTACCAACAAGTAACTTTTCTTCAGCTAATGGAATATAAAAAAAGACTACTTTGTCATTAAAAAATTCACCGTTTGGAGAAATTTTTAATGAATCACCAACAAGCTGTAGCATTCCCTTTTTCAGGGAATGAACATAAGTTTTGTCGCCTAAAGTAATGCAAGGACCAAATGTGTTTTCCGACTTCCATGATTTGATTTCTCCGTTGCGTAACCTAAAAAGTGTATTTCTGGTGACAAAGAAGATGCTTTTTCCGGAGTAATGTGTATACCAAACATTCTGAAAGTCGAGATCTGCTTTTTCAACTTTATCCAAAAGCGAATGATACCCCATCTTGCCAACACTGTCTGCCTGTAAAAATCCAAAATCACCAATACCTCCCACATAAATCTTGCCCAAGCTATCCATTGCAAACGAATGGACAATGGACTGATTGCTTAATTTAATATTTCGCCATGTAACACCATCATATTCAAGTATACTTTCAGAATTTCCAAAATACATAACACCACGCTTATCCTGTATGATTGCCCAATTCTGACTGGATGAATGGTATTCGGTTGGGCTGAAATTTTGGATGTTTTTTAAACCCTCTTCTTGTCCAAATGATGAATGAATAGAAAATAAAAACACTAAAAAAAATGATAGTATTCTTACGATTTTTACTTTTTTGTTTAAATTATGCATATTTTCCCTTGGTATTTTGGCAAAATACAATTTTTATATATATTATAGTTTTAAAGATGAAGTTCATTTTGGGTTATGTGCAAAATTGCTCGCCTTTAACGCTTGTTTATACCCATAAAGGATAATAAGTTATTTAAATCTTATCAATTATTAATAAACTCTTTATGTATAATAATCTTTGTTCAACAAAACATATAAAAACCGTAGGTGCTATCTCACTACGGAGTTTTTATATGTTTAGGTGTTGTATTTTGCATAATAATTAATTGCTTTTAAAAAATTCATAGGTTTACTCATATCGCATATTAGATCTTTTCTTTTATAATTCTCTATGGAAAAATGATTATCAGTTAATTTTTCGTTTTTCTCTAACTTATCCAGACAAACAAATCCTCTACAAATAACCAGAGAAACAATTCTCAAGAATGCTTTTTTATTCTTTACAGGGTAGTTGGTTTTATTAACTAATTCAAATACATCTTTTATTAATGAAATATATGTTTCCCGTAAATTGTTAATCTTTTTTTCTGTTGTAACCAATGTTCTTGTTCCATCTTTATAATCTTCATAAACATCAAAAATATCATTCTCTAATTGACCAATACCTCCTAATTTATAGAGCATCATTTTTTCCTCCTCACACATATATTCACTAAAATTGCTTCTGTAAAAAAGAATTGAAATTCCTCCTTTAAGAAGGGTAATTCTCCTTGTTTCATCTTGCTTTATTTCAGGGCATATTTGCTTTTTGCTTAAAATCTGTGCTTCAAGCACTTTAAAAAAATAACTTTTAACCAGATTAGCATCGGCTGAATTCTCAAGTGCTTTTTTATAGAATTTATTAAATAATCTTTCATTAGAGATTTTACTAACTAAATTATTCGGTTTATCAATTAAATTCCTGATATAATTTTCAGGCAAATCTTTCTTGTCAAAAAAATCATCAAATAAACCGGTTAATCCTCCAAGATAGGTGATTGCATGTCTTTCTTTTAAGGACATTTTTTTACCTCTTAATATGCAATAGGATTCTCCCAAAATAGCAGGAACAGCGTAACCATAATAATCTGTTATTTTTTTATAATCTTGATCATCTAGAGTATTATCATTGGTCTTTTTGCTTTCTGCTATATCAACTGCTAAAGTCTTCTTTATAAACTTTCTTTGATATTTTAACTTATAAAAAAAAGTTATAGATAATCCTATTAAAATAATTAGATTGTTGATGTAATTCTTCATTATTATAATTTGCTATAATGTGTTTATTCCGGTCATAATTTGCCACATAAAACAGATGTAATTTCTATGCCAAATATACATATTTATTTATTTTTTATCTTATTAATTTTTTATTTGCTAATTTATCAAGAAAATTTATAGTCCTCTTATTGCAATCTAATCGAGCTTTTTGATTACCCTTAAAAGTATCTCCTATCATAAAGTATTCACTAAGAATGTGCCCTGCATTTCCATATAGTCTTTTTTATACATGTCATAAAATTTTAGAGGAGGAAGAATTTTTAATTTTTGAATTGTCAGGTTTTCGTAGTTCACAGCTTTAACAGGGGTAAGTTTTTTTCGGTGGTCGATAATGGATTTGAACAAATCAGTATTCTTAATGGTCCTTTTTCCATATTCTGTTTTAATTATTTGTCCCAAAAATAGTAAAAATATGGGACATAATATTTAATGCTGAAATGTTTTTCGCAGCTTGCATGTAACTGCAGTCCGTCAATTAAGCAAGCATTTATTTTCCATTAAAACAAAAGTATAATCAATTTTCTAAATCTTTTAAAAAAATCTATGGTTACTAATAAATAAAAGGTTAACAATCTATTCTTATTAAAAATTTAAGTCATTTTAGTCATACCAACAATTTTTACCGCCTCAACAGCTTCTTTTACATCATGAACTCTTAAAATGTTAGCACCGTTTAAAAGCGAGATAGTATGTAAAACTGTTGTTCCGTTTAGTGCTTCGGTGGGTGTTGTGTTTAGAAGTTTATTTATCATAGATTTTCTTGAAACGCCTACAAGTATTGGTAATCCGAAAGTTTTGAATTCCTTAAGATTATTAAGCAATTGATAATTATGTTCGAGTGTTTTTCCGAAGCCAAATCCGGGATCGAGAATAATATTATTTGTGTTGCCTTTTATTTTTTTTATTCGCGAAAGCTGAGTGAAGAAAAAATCTTTTATTTCTCCAACAATATCATAGTAAACAGGATCTTTCTGCATGTTCTTAGGTGTGCCTTTTATGTGCATCAAAATATAAGTAGCGTTATTTTTTGCAATTACATTAAACATCTTTTCATCAAAACTGCCACCCGAAATATCATTAATAATATCAGCTCCGGAATTTATCATAATTTCGGCAATATTGCTATGATATGTGTCGATAGAAATTGGAATAGTAGGAAAATGTTGTTTCAGGCTTTTTATAACAGGACTTAGTTTATTGATTTCTTCTTTTTCTGAAATATTTTCAGATCCGGGTCTTGTCGAAATAGCACCAATATCAATAATAGCAGCTCCTTCGTTTATCATTTTCTCAGTTTGGTGAAGGATGTCTTTTTCCGAATTATATTTTCCTCCGTCATAAAATGAATCTGGTGTGAGGTTTAATATTCCCATTACTAAGGGATTATTAAGATCAAGGGTTTTTGTTCTTAAATTAATAACATTTTTATTTATGCCGGATACATTTATTTCCTTTGAATTTTTCATAAATTTGCGAATTGATTGTAAAAATAATATTTTTCTAAATAATCAGTAATAGTAATTTTTATATGTTTTAAAAAAAAGCAAATTTACATGGGAAAAAAAACATCGCAGGAATTTGATAAGGTAATTGAAAAGTGTAAAGACATTTTCGTAACCAAAATGAAAGATTACGGAAGTGCCTGGAGAGTGCTGAGGACAAGTTCTCTTACCGATCAAATATACATCAAGGCAAATCGTATCAGAAGCATTGAAAATAAAGGTGTGTCGAAAGTTGATGAAGGAATAATTCCGGAATTTATCGGTATAGTAAATTATTCGGTGATGGCGCAAATTCAACTCGAAATTGGTTCAAAAGTCAATTTACCGGAAAATATTAATGATATGTATATGGATGCCCGTGAAGTTGATAAAATGTATGATAAGTACGTAAGTAAGGGAAAAGCTTTGATGGAAGATAAAAATCATGATTATGGTGAAGCATGGCGAAATATGAGAGTCAGCTCTCTTACAGATATTATTTTGATGAAACTTATGAGAGTAAAGCAAATTGAGAATAATAAAGGCGAAACATCTATCTCGGAAGGAGTAGATGCAAATTATTATGATATTTTTAATTATGCGGTTTTTGCGCTTATTAAGTTGTTGATAAAATAAGTTCTTAAAGTGAACTTAGGTTTGGAGTAAAATAAAGATAAAAGTGCCTGAAGTTAATTAACGATAAAAACAATGAAACCTCAATTATAGTCATTTAAAAAATACTTTAAAAAAGAAAGCATGACCATGATAATAGGCATAGGAGGGGTGAGCAGAGCAGGAAAAACAACTCTTGCGTATAAAATCAGAGATTTATATCCAAAGCAGAAAATTCGTTTTGTTCATGGCGACGATGTTGTTAAAGATGTCGATAATATTCCAATGATTAAGGATAGAATTGACTGGGAGTGTATTGAATCCTTTGATTATGAAAAAATCATAAATCGTATTAAAAGTGATGATGATAGTGATATTATTATCTGTGAAGGGATTTTGATATTTCACAATAAAGAGCTTTTTAAATTTTTTGATAAAAAAATTATTGCTGAGATAAGCAAAGAGTGTTTTTACGAACGAAAATCTCAAGACGACAGATGGGGATATGAGCCTGAATGGTATATCGATTATATCTGGAAAAGTTATATTCGACACTATTCGAAACTTAATAATAATAAAGATATTTTAAAGATAAAAGGCGAAACATCTTTTGATATGGAAAAGATCAGTAAGTTTTTGGATTTTAGAACTTAGATTTGTTTTTTAAAATTTTATCATGAATTTAAGCATTTAAGCATTTATACATTTAAGCATTTAAGCATTTATAAATTTAATAACCAATGAAAGTATTAAGAAAGTTTAGTAGAGTTTTTGTAGGACTGGTTTTTGTGTTTTCGGGATTTGTGAAGGGTGTTGACCCTCTCGGAACTGTTTATCGAATAGAAGATTATTTTATTGCTTATGGGACGGAATGGGCAATTCCAATGGCATTATTCTTCTCTGTTTTTCTTTGTACGCTTGAGTTTACTCTTGGTATTATGATGGTATTAAATATTAGGGTTAAGCAGTTTGCATGGATTTTATTTTCTATGATGATATTTTTTACTATTGTAACTTTTTATGATGCTCTTTATAACCCCGTTCCTGATTGCGGATGCTTTGGAGATGCAATAACTTTGACAAATTGGGCTACTTTTTATAAGAATATTTTCCTTATGATTTTTACTTCTATAATATTTTTCCGACGAAAGAAAATGTATGGTAAATTTCCACCTAGAACAGGAACAATGATTGTTGTTTTTGTGTTTATTGCTTTCGGTTGGTTTTCGGTTTATAATTATAATCATCTGCCTGTGATTGATTTCCGTGCCTGGAAAGTTGGAAATGATATGGCTCCTGATAATGAAGAAGCTGTGAAGGTTTTTGTAACTTATAAAAATATTAAAACAGGGGAGGAGAAAGAATTTCTTTCACCAAACTACCCCTGGAATGATAGCGTGTGGATGACAGAATGGGAATTTATTGATCAGAGAATGGATGATAATAATCTGTATGATGGTTTTGAATTAAAGATTGAGGATATATACGGCGATGACTATACTAAACATTATTTCGAAAACCAGGACTATCAGTTTATTATTGTTGCTTATGATTTGGAAAAAACTGATAAAGAAGCATTTCGAAAAATTAATGACCTATATCAAAAAACAGAAGAAAAAGGATATTCGCTTATAGTATTAACAAGCGAGATACCTGAGAATATTGATAAGTTTAAGAAAGAGCTAAATGTAGGATACGAATTTTATTTTGCTGATGATATAGCATTGGAAATTATGGTTAGATCTAATCCCGGCTTAATATTAATGAAAAATGGCATTGTTCTTAATAAATGGCATTATAATGATTTCCCGAATTATTCGGAGCTTGAGGAGGAATTTCCTGGACTTTTATAAAGATTATAGGCTTACTAAATTAAAAGTAAAACTTAGTAAGCTATTGCATAAAAAACAAAGACATGTTGAATTTTATTATCAGACGTTTGTGGTACGGCTTACTGGTTTTGCTGGGAGTTGTTACACTCGTCTTTTTTTTATTTAACATTCTTCCGGGCGATCCTGCACGAATGATGCTTGGGCAAAGAGCAGACATAACTTCGGTTGAAGCAATAAATAAAGACCTCGGTCTTGACCAGTCTCTGCCGCTTCAGTATTTGAATTTTCTGAATGACCTTTCACCAATTTCTGTTCATAATAATGTTGACGCTGATAATTATTTTTATCTTGATGAAATAAAATATTCGCCTTATACAAAATTATTTTCCTTGCCGGGAAATTCAGTTCTGATTATTAAAAAACCTTATTTACGACGCTCATATCAAAGCAAGCGAAAAGTCTCTGAGATACTTGCGGAAGCATTTCCAAAAACAATGTTACTTGCATCGGTTTCAATTTTGATAGCTGTTGTTTTTGGTGTTTTCATTGGAATTATTTGTGCTGTAAAAAAGAATAAATTTGTTGATAAAATTTCTCTTGTCTTTTCTGTTTTAGGAATGTCGTTGCCATCTTTTTTTGCAGCAATATTAATAGCATGGGTATTTGCATTTCTCCTCGCAGATGTTACTGGTTTAAATATGTTTGGAAGTTTGTATTCTGTTGATGATTTTGGCAGGGGAGAGTACCTCGATTTAAAAAATCTAATTTTACCTGCAATTACTCTTGGCATTCGTCCTCTTGCAATTGTTGTTGAACTGACCCGAAGTTCCTTACTTGATGTTTTATCTCAGGATTATATCCGGACAGCAAAAGCAAAGGGATTAAGCTATTTTCGTGTGATTACAAAACACGCTTTAAAAAATGCAATTAATCCTGTAATAACAGCAGTCTCAGGATGGTTTGCTTCGCTAATGGCAGGAGCAGTTTTTGTAGAATATGTTTTCGATTGGAAAGGTGTAGGAGTGGCAATTGTTGATGCACTTGAGAAATATGATCTGCCGGTAGTAATGGGTGCAGTGTTATTTATTTCTATAATTTTGGTTATAATAAATATTTTGGTTGATATAATTTATGGATTCCTCGACCCAAGAGTTAGAGTGGCGTAAATGAAATTAATAAAATGAAAACAAAGTATTTTTCCTTTTATCTGATTATATTTTCACTATTTATATTAATAGTTGGTCCATCTTTGTTTTCCGACGGTATGTTTGTCGATGGAGTTGTTTATGCAGCTATATCAAAAAACCTTGCAAATGGTCTGGGAAGTTTTTGGGATTTACATTACACAAATATTCTTTATCCACATTTTTATGAACATCCTCCTTTAGCTTTTGGAATTCAAAGCTTGTTTTTTAGATTTTTTGGGGATAGTATTTTTGTTGAGCGTTTTTACTCATTAATTACATTTATTATCACAGGATGGATTATTACCCGAATCTGGAAAAAAATAACAATTAGTAATTTACATTCATTAGCATGGCTTCCTCTTTTGTTTTGGATATCAATACCTCTTATAACATGGTCTGCAGCAAATAATATGCTGGAAAATACAATGATGATATTTACAAGTTTGTCAGTATTATTTATTCTAAAAAGTCTTGATTCTAAACGGATATTATTTCTCTCATTATCAGGGTTAATGTTGTTTTTCGGATTTCTGACAAAAGGTTTTGTTGCCTTGTTTCCGTTATCAATGTTACTTTGGATTTTTGTTTTTAAACGTAATATCAGCGTAAAGCGATTATTATATGATTCGCTTCTTTTATGTGTTACAACAATATTACCTCTTTTGATAATTTATTTGGTTTCTCCGGATAGCATAAATAGCCTGAGTGAATATTTAAACAGACAAATTGTAGGAAGTTTAAATAATGTTCAAACTGTTAACAGTCGTTTTTATATAATCTTTCGATTGTTTATTGAGCTGATTCCTGCTGTGTTTATTATATTGATAATATTTATTTTTTCTTTTAAAAATAAAAACTCTGTCAAAAACGTGAAATGGATATTTGTGTTTTTGGCTTTAGGATTATCCGGTGTAATCCCAATAATAATTAGCTTAAAGCAAAGTGGTTATTATATATTAGCAACATTTCCGTTTTTTAGTTTAGCAATAGCTTATTTTATTGCTCCGCATGTTTCATATTTAGTGCATAAGATCAACATAAAAAGTACAGGCTACAAAATATTTAGAACATTTAGTTGGTTATTTTTGATTGGAAGCATAATAATTATTGCAATACAAAGCAACCAGAGTGGGTATGACAAAGATACAGTTGCAGAGGTAAGTGAAATAATTAAGATTGTTCCGCAAAATTCAACAATTTCAATTCAGAAAAATTTATGGAATGATTGGTCATTACATGGATATTTTAGCAGATATGCAAATATTAGTCTAGATGATAAAAAACAAAATTCCCATAAATATTTTTTGATTAATAAAGATGGTAATGATTCATTATTAATGGAATATCAAAAAGTTTCAGTTGACTTGAAGTTATTTGATTTGTATGAAAAAATAAAATAATTATCAGGTATTGTTTGCAAAGTGTGATTTAATTAATTGTATTTTTGTTGAGTATTGGAAAATGAAATTTTATATTTATTCAAAATAAAAATATATAATTATGAGAAAAAAAATTGTTGCAGGAAATTGGAAAATGAATAAAGCTTTTCAGGAAGCTGATGACCTTATTTATGATATTGTAAAACTTGTTGATAACAATGGTGCTAAAGGAGTTGAGATAGTTATTTGCCCTCCTTTTCCTTACCTTGAGTTAGCTACAGATATTACCGAAAACGAAAGTGTTTTTGTTGGAGCACAAAATGTTAGTAATCAGGAATCGGGTGCTTTTACAGGTGAAATTTCTGCGATGATGTTAAATTCGATAGAAGTGAAATACTGTATTGTTGGTCATTCCGAGAGAAGAAAGTATTTTAATGAGTCAAATCATTTATTAGCTGAAAAAGCAGATATCTGCCTTAATAATGGAATTATACCAATATTTTGTTGTGGAGAAGTTTTGGAAGAGCGTAATAATGGGAATCATTTTGATGTTGTTAAAAGTCAGATAGTAGAATCATTATTTCATCTCGAACCAAAAGAATTTAAAAGAGTAGTAATAGCCTACGAACCTGTTTGGGCAATAGGAACAGGAGTTACAGCAACAACAGAGCAAGCTCAGGAAATGCATGCTTTTATCAGAAAATTGATTGAAGAAAAATATAATAAAGGAATTGCCAACGACACTAGCATTCTATACGGAGGTAGTTGCAATCCACATAATGCAAAAGAATTATTTGCCAATCCTGATGTTGATGGAGGATTGATTGGTGGTGCATCATTAAAAGCAGATGATTTTTATAAAATCATTGAAAATTTGTTGTAGAGACGTATAATTATACGTCTCTATTTATTACATGAAATGTAATAAATAATGCAATTGGTTGTAATTCTAATAGTAATTTAAAAATGATACAATTAAATTTTGTATATAATTAATTTTTTCCCTTTTGGGGGAAGGCTGGGGAGGGAGTAAAATGAAATACAACGAATTAGAAATAACAAAAATTGAAGATGGAATTTCTTCAGAAATAGTAATAGCTTTTTTGGCTGAAATTGGTTACGATAGTTTTTCTGAGATTGATTCAGGACTTAAGGCCTATATTGTTTCAGAAAATTTTAATGAAAATCTTCTTAAAGGAATAATATCTAAAATAAGTTTTGAATATTCATTTTCTGAAATAAAGGATCAAAATTGGAATGCCGTTTGGGAGAGTAATTTCGAGGCAGTTGTTATTGCTGATAGATGCATTGTAAGAGCGCCATTTCACAAAGCTGATAAAAAATACGAAATGGATATTATTATCGAGCCAAGGATGTCGTTCGGAACTGCTCATCACGAAACTACAGAAATGATGATAGAGTGGACTCTGGAAACTGATCTGAAAAATAAAACAGTTTTGGATATGGGTTGTGGCACAGGAGTTCTGGCAATTATTGCATCTAAAAAAGGTGCATCAGAAGTAGTTGCAATTGATAATGATGAATGGGCTTATAATAATTCTCTCGAAAATATTAAAAGAAATAATACTACTGATATCGACGTTTATCAAGGAGATGCAAGTTTGCTTGGAAATAAAAAATACGATATTATCTTTGCAAACATTAATAGAAATATTTTACTTAAAGATTTGCCTGCTTATGTAAATTGCTTGAATCAAAATGGGATGATATTTTTAAGTGGTTTTTATGAAATTGATATTGAAGTTATTGAGGAATTAGCAAATAAACTTCAACTAAAAATTGCAAGTATAAAACTTAAAAATGGCTGGGCATCTGTATGTTTTTTTAATGATTAAATGATAAAATAATTTATTTTTTGGATGATTGAATTTATTTATGCATTTAATCATTTACGCATTTCTATAATAGAATAATTAAAAATGTTTAAACTCAAATATTTTCTTTTAATAATCTCCTTAGTGTTTCTGAGTAAGTTTGTGTTATCACAGGATGTTCAGGAATTTACAACTGCCGCCGACACTTTTTTAATTAAAATGTCGGATAGATTGCTTGCTACAAAAAACAAGCATTTTCGTGAAGAATCAGAAACTCTTCTTGAGTCTTTTAGTTTTAAATGGACTTCCGGAAGATTTTCGAAAAATCAAAAACAGCATATTTATTTCATCGAGAGCCAGATGAAAGAAAAAAGGATGAAAACTTATCCTTATTATTTTGAATTTATAAAATGTCTTGATGGTTTTATAAGTATTGTTCAACCTGAAGAGAGTGTTCTTGCATGGCTCAAGAGTCTCGAGGATCTGATTCCTCAACGAACGAATAAAAAGTTCCTAAAATACCTTCAGCAAACAGACAATATTTTTTCAGGTAATTACCTTCATTATACCAAATCGTATTCTTGGCATTTTAATAATGGAAAATTTTATTTTAAATACGATTCTATACCTTCTGTTGTTTTTGAAAAGCTGGATTTAATTTGTGCAACAAAAAACGACAGTTCGGAAATTAAAGATACAAAAGGAGTTTTTTATCCTTATACAAATAACTGGGTTGGAGAAAAAGGAAAGCTTTCATGGGTTAGGGTTGGATTTGACAAAGATGATGTTTATGCATTGCTAAATGATTATAATATCAATCTATCAGAAACAGTTTATTCAGCTGACTCGGTGAGGTTTGTTAATAATCTTTTATTGAAAAAATCTATCGGTGGCAGTTTATCGGAAAGAGTGCTATCAAGCCCACCAAATTCACGAACATCATATCCGAGATTTGATTCCTATTTTAAAGGATTTGAAATCAAAAACATTTTTGAAAATATTAATTTTCGTGGTGGATTCTCTGTAGAGGGAGCTAATCTTATCGGCTTGGGAAATGAAAATGATTATGCTACAATTGAGCTTCTTAGAAATGACAAAAGATTTGCATTGATTAAGTCTAAAAGGTTTTTGATTAAAACCGATAGAATAGTTTCAGATCAAAGTTATTTCTCTATTTACCATAATAATGATTCAATTTTTCATTCATCATCAAAAATGAAATATGATAATGATGATAAAGAATTAGTATTAATGAGGGCTCGATATCCAAGTTATTCAAGCCCATTTAATGATTCGTTTCATGACCTGGATTTATATTGCGAAATTATTAAATGGAAAATGAATGAGCCAAACATTTATTTTGAAATGATAAAGGGTGTGAGCAACGAAAGCAACGCTTATTTCATGTCAAAAAATCATTATTCTGATAATGATTATTATAAACTGCAAGGAATTGATCCGGTTAATCCTATTAATATTATCAAAAAATATTCGAAAAATTATAATACCAGAAAAGTAAGAGTTAATACTCTGGCTGATTTTATTAATAAACCAAAAGAGCAAGCTGTTGCTATGATAATGCGTCTTGCTAATAAAGGTCTTGTAGTTTATAATGTTGAAAAAAAAGAGGCGTTTATTAAAGATCGACTTTTTGATTTTCTGGATGCAAAAGCAGGTTTGATAGATTATGATGTGATTAAGTTTAATTCCGCTACAACTTTCGAAAGTAATGCCGAGCTGAATATTAATAATTTTGACCTTACGATAAATGGTGTTTCACACATTATATTGAGCGATTCGCAGCGGGTTTATGTTTTTCCTGATGAAAATAGAATAGTCATGAAAGAAAACCGTGATTTTGTTTTCTCCGGTAGAGTTCATGCAGGATTATTTGATTTTTATGCTCATGAATGCTCTTTTGAATATGATACATTTCGATTAAACCTTCCACGAATAGACTCAATTAGTTTTGCTGTAAAGTATCACGAAAAGGATGAATTTGGTCGTCAGAATTATATTCGGGTTAAAAATGTAATTGCCAATCTCAGCGGCGATATTCTTATTGATGATTCCCAAAATAAATCAGGTAAAAAGAATTTCTCGCGTTATCCTGTTTTTAATAGTCCAAACGATTCATATGTATATTATCACTATAGTACTATAAAAAATGGAGTTTACGATAAAGAGAGATTCTTTTATCATGTTTCTCCTTTTGAGATCGATAGTTTAGTTGATTTTTCTACTGACGGACTATATTTTGATGGCTATCTTGCATCAAACGGAATGTTTCCCGAATTCGAAGAACCTCTCGTAGTTATGCCTGATTATTCTCTTGGATTTATACATCAGATTCCTGAAAAAGGTTATCCTGTCTATAATAATAAGGGTAATTTCTTTAACAGGATAATTATGAATAATATGGGCTTAAATGGCGAGGGAACATTAAATTATCTTACATCTTTGTCATCATCAAAAGATTATTCTTTTTATCCTGATTCCTTAATAGCAAGATGCAACGATTTCGAAGTTTTAGAATCTCAGGATAAACCACAGTTTCCATCAATGATATCTAAAATAGTTGATGTGCTTTGGTTGCCTGATACAAATAATATGTATGTTACTATGATTAAAGATCCGTTTTTAATGTTTAACAATGGATCAGAATTTGAGGGAAATGTAGAATTATCACCATTAGGGGCAAAAGGTAATGGAGTTTTTCATTTTTCAAATGCACAAATTACTTCTTCAAATTTCGATTTTTATCACCACGAAATTTATGCAGATACTTCAGATTTTGAGCTGTTAACAAAATCCGGTGAAGGTTTGGCAATTCAAACCCATGCTTATAGTAGTAATGTCGATTTCGAGAAAAGAAGTGGTTGGTTTAAAACTAATGGAAGAACTTCTAAAGTTGATCTGCCGTTCAACCAATATATCTGTTTTATGGATGAAATGGAGTGGGATATGGATAACAACATGATGATATTGAAAAATAATACTATCGAAAAAAATTCGGAACTTGAAAATATGTCTGAGAAGGAATTGATAGATATTGACCTTTCAGGATCAGAATTTGTTTCTGTAGGTAAGGATCAGGATTCATTGAGTTTTACGGCTCTTAGCGGGAAATATGATATGACTGAGTATATTGTTTATGCTGAGGGTGTAAAAGTTATTAAAGTAGCTGATGCTGCAATATTTCCCGGAGACGGAAAAATAAAAATTTTAAAAAATGCAGCAATAGAAACTTTATTTGATGCAAGTATTATTGCCGATACCAATACAAAATATCACCGTTTTTATGATGCTGATGTTAACATTTATTCTAAAAATAATTATCATGCCAATGGATTATTCGATTATGTTGATAAAAATAAAGTGCATCAGAAAATTATAATGAATAAAATTTCTGTTGATTCTTTAGGAAATACTTTTGCAGAAGGTTTGATTCCTGAATATTCTGTTTTCTTTCTTAGCCCCGAATATTTGTTTAATGGAAATGTAAGTCTTTATGCACAAAATGAGTTTTTGTTTTTTGATGGTGGTTTTAGTATTATCCATGATTGTTATATGTCTTTTAACGAAAAAAAAATAAAATTCAAGTCAGTAATTGATCCTGAAAATATCTCAATTCCAATTGCAAAAAAAATGTATGATATTGATTATAATAATATTAATGTCGGAATCAATTATTCAGAAATTGAAAATAAAATATATCCTGCTTTTCTTGGACAAAAAGTGTATGCAAACGATTATTCATTGATTTCGGCACAAGGAGACTTAGTTTACAATTTGGCAATTGATAAATATCAGGTTGCATCAAAAAACAGAATTGAAGGAAAAAGTTTGCTTGGAAATTATGTGAGTTTATCTAAAAAGAATTGTTTGCTTTCCGGCGAGGGCAAAATTAACCTTGGACTTAATCTTGGATACTTTCTGTTTGAAATTTTTGGGCAAATAAATTATTTCACTATTCCTGAGGAAGCAGAGCTTAAAATAGTTGCTTTTACTGATTTCTATTTTGATGATAAAATGTTAGAAATGTTGTCCGACAGTTTAAATTCATCTAATTTGAATGGTGTTGATTTTGCAGATAGAAATTTTAAACTTGCACTAACTCAAAAGATTGGCAGTAAAGCTACCGAGAAACTTATCTTAGATTATTCATTGTATGGTGCTGCAAAAAAGATTCCTAATGAATTATTACATACGTTTGTGTTTTCAGATATTAATTTTATTTGGGATGCTTCGTTAACATCATTTGTTTCGAAAGGTCCTATTGGAATTGGAAATATAAATAGAGAACAAATTAATAAATATGTAAATGGTTACTTCGAAATAAAGAAGAGAAAAACCGGTGATGAAATAAATTTTTATTTCGAACTAAACAAAAATCAATGGTATTTCTTTAGTTACCGAAATAATGTAATGCAGGCTATTTCATCAAACGAAGTATTTAATAACAGGCTTATTGAACTAAACCCTGCTTCACGGATTTTTAAGGAAGCGGATAATGAAGATCAATACGAATTTGTAATTTCTACTTTAGGTAAAAAGAGCAGTTTTGTTAAAAGAATGAAGAAATATTTTAAAAAACAATAAATTTTCAGTACAATATTTATGCTGTTTAATTTGAAATCAGAAAAAGAAATATGAATTATTTTTTACTTATAATACTAATTATTCTTGCTTTTTTAATAGGTTCAATACCTTCTTCTGTTTGGATAGGAAGGATATTTTTTAAAGTTGATATCAGAAAAATGGGTAGTGGAAATGCCGGAGCCACAAACACTATTAGAGTTTTAGGCTGGAAAGCAGGTATTCCTGTTTTGATAATTGATATTTTTAAAGGATGGATAGCAGTATATATTGCAAATTTTTTCTTTTTTGATTTTGTAGGCAATCAGTTTATTTATTTCAAGATAATACTTGCTACATCTGCTGTGTTGGGTCATATCTTTCCTATTTATGTTGGGTTTCATGGCGGAAAAGGTGTTGCAACACTTTTAGGAGTTGGAATTGCATTATTTCCACTGGCTTCTTTAATTATTGCCGGGCTTTTTCTTGTAATTCTTTTTATTTCCAGAATTGTTTCTGTCTCATCAATAATAGCTTCAATTGCTTTCCCAATTGTTGTGATTTTTATTCTTAATACAGAAGAAGTACCTCTAATTATTCTTTCAATAGTAGTTGCAGTTTTTGTTCCAATTACACATAAAAAAAATATTAAAAGATTACTTAAGGGAGAAGAAAAAAAATTCTGATTTTTAGTATAAAAAAATTATTAAGAAAGAATTGTTTATAAATTATTAAAAGATATTTTTTTTTAATAACTTTACACAATAATTTTGAAAATATAAAACTCTATAAAATTTAAAAATATGAAATTTATTGTTTCAAGTTCAGTATTGCTTAAGAATTTGCAAATCCTTAGTGGTGTGCTAAATACAAGTAATACACTACCAATACTTGATGATTTTTTATTCGAACTAAAAGAAGATGATCTTTTAATTACTGCTTCTGATTTGGAAACTACCATGACAGTAACAGTAAAACTTACTAATTCTGGTGAGCCGGGAATTATTGCAATACCTGCAAAAATTATGCTTGATACACTAAAAACTTTTGCTGATGTTCCGGTTACTATAAACGTTAATGAAAACACACTTGGAATTGAATTATCGGCAGGCGAAGGAAAATATCGACTTGTTGGGCATAAAAGTGATGAGTTTCCTCAAACTCCTATTAAGGAAGATATTACCGAACTAAATATTGATTCATCAATTCTTGTGAGTGCATTTAATAAAACTGTATTTGCTGCCGGTACCGATGAATTGAGACCGGTTATGTCAGGTGTATTCTGTGATCTGTCATCCGACGAAACAATTTTTGTGGCAACGGATGCACATAAACTTGTTCGCTATAAAAGAAAAGACATAAAGGCTGAAAAATCCTCCTCTTTTATTTTACCAAAGAAACCCTTAAATCAACTTAAAAATACTCTCTCGTGTGCTGATGTACCTGTAAAAATTGAGTATAATGAGACAAATGCATTTTTTACTTTTGGTAATGTAAATCTTTCGTGTAGATTGATAGAAGGAAAATATCCAAATTATGAAGCTGTAATTCCAAATGAAAATCCTAATGTATTGACAATATCAAGAAATGCATTATTAGTTTCAATAAAAAGGGTTGCAATTTTTGCTAACCAATCAACTCATCAGGTTCGTTTTAAAATTTCTGGAAAAGAACTTGTGCTCTCATCCGAAGATGTTGATTTTGCTAACGAAGCAAAAGAAAGATTAACATGTAATTATGAGGGAGATGATATGGAAATTGGGTTTAACTCGAAGTTTCTTTTAGAAATGTTGAGTAATATTGATGGTGATGATGTGAAAATTGAAATGTCGGCTCCTAATCGTGCCGGTATTGTTTTACCTGTTGAAGAAGATAATAAAAATGAAGAAATTCTAATGCTGGTTATGCCGGTTATGCTTAATCAGTAGAAAATAATAATATTTTATAAAACAGGGTTTCATATTGATATCCTGTTTTTTTTATGAAAAAAAAAAGCTCTTTCGGACGAAAGAGCTTTAACTTTTTTTAAAGGAAGACTGTTAATCTGCTACAGCCACACCTATAGCTTTTTTACCTCTAGTATCTTCTTGAATTTCGTAAGATACGTGATCGTTTTCCTGAATTTCGCCATTTAGTCCTGAAGAATGAACAAAAATATCTTCTTTTGTTTCATCATCAATAATAAATCCAAATCCTTTTTTTGCATTAAAAAATTTAACAATACCAGTTGACATAATAAAAAAATTTTGGTTAATTTTAACAAAGATACATTAAATATCATAAAATCCAAGATAATAAAGAACATAATTAATAAATTGATATATTCTCTAATAAATATTTTTTATAATAGTTTACTGAAATCATTGACAATACTATGCTTTCTTAATAGTTCCTTGAATATTTATTTTATTAAAAGTTTTGATAGATTTTTAATAAAAATTATAAAATGATTGAAATATTGCTGTAATTTCTTGATTTAGTGTTACTATCAATTAACTTGTTTGTTTTTAGTTTTGAAATGAATTCTATCAACTTTTAAAAAATTTACGTCAAATTTCAAAAAAAAAGGTCTCAGAAATTGAGACCTTATATATTTATTGATTACAGAAAAATTATGAATGAAATGAAAATAATTATTTTCCCGGACATTCTTTTACAACACTTTCTTTAATGCCTTTATTTCCATATGCTTTGTCAAAAGCTGAAGAAAATTGCTTTGCTAATTTTACTGCAGTATTATCATAATCATCCTTGTTTTCCCAAGTATTTTTTGCAAATAATATTTTTGAAGGAACATTTGGACAAGTTTTTGGAATATTCACATGGAATAATCCATCATATTCGTACTCAACGTTTTCAAGAGTACCTGATAAAGCAGCCTCAACCATTGCTCTTGTAAGAGTAATGTCAATTCTTTTTCCGGTTCCGTATGCTCCACCACTCCATCCTGTGTTAATAAGGAAAACTTTAGTGTTGAATTTTTTCATTTTTTCACCAAGCATACCAGCGTAAACATCAGGATTTGATGGCATAAATGGTTGTCCGAAAAATCTTGAAAAAGTTGCTTGAGGTTCAGTAACTCCTGTTTCAGTTCCGGCAAGTTTACTTGTGTATCCCATCAAAAACCAAAGCATGGCTTGGTCTGAATTTAATTGAGATACAGGAGGTAAAACACCATATGCATCAGCAGTAAGAAATAATATTGTTGATGGATGACCGGAAGTTGATGATTCTTTAATGTTTTTTAAATAAGTTAATGGATATGATGCTCTTGAGTTTGGAGTGAATCTCTCATCAAAATAGTCAATTTCTCCATTTGGATAAATCATTGCATTTTCAACAATAACTCCATGGTTTAAATAATTATCTTTATGCATTACAGCATCATAAATATCTTTTTCTTTTATTGGATGAATATTTATCATTTTTGCATAGCATCCATTTTCGAAATTTGCTATACCTGTTTCGCTCCAACCATGTTCATCATCACCTAAAAGTGCTCTCGTCGGATCAGCAGATAATGAAGTTTTCCCAGTTCCTGATAAACCAAGAAGCAGTGCTGAATCGCCGTTACTACCTTCATTTGCAGAACAGTGTAGTGGTAATACTCCTTCAAAAGGAAGTAAATAATTCATAACCGTAAATAACATTTTCTTTACACTACCACCATAAGCAGAGCCAACAATAACTCCAATTTTACGATCAAAGTCCATTGCTACAGCCATATTTGAAGTTTCACCATTGGGCATTTGTCGCAATTTTCCTATGTATTTTGAAGAATCGAGTTTGTTGTATGGGAGATGTAAAAGATAAAATCCATTTTCATAAAAAACACTTTTTTTAATATATTTAGGAACAGGTCTGAACATATTATCAGTAAAAACACCCATCAATGATTGATCAGTAACGGTTTTTACCGGAAGCGCAAAATTACTGTCTGCTCCAATAACTCTATCTGTAACATACATTTTTTCTTTTGTTGACATAATTTCTAATGCTTCATTAAAAATCATGTTGAATGTTTCTTCATCAATAGGGATATTATTTGGAGAAGTCCAGTCGATATTTTTTTCACTTTTATCTCGTTTAACAATAACAGTATCTTTTGGACTTCGACCGGTTGATTCTATTGGTGTCCATGTTACAAGAGCACCACCTTTGGCAATGATTGCCTCTTTGTTTTCAACTGCTTCTTTTATCATTTCTCTTCTTCCAGTATTTGAAAGAACATTTTTATGATTTTTAACAGCTTCAGATAACTTTGTTTTTAAATCCATAATTATAATAGTGAGTTTAGTAAAAAAATTTATCTACATAAAAGTATTAAATAATCATTTATACTTTTAATTTTTAAGAGAAAAAAGCTGATTTATAAAAATCAGCTTTTGATGTTTCATTTTCAATAATATTAAGATTGTTTAAGAACAGCTTGTGCAGCGGCCAATCTTGCAATCGGTACTCTGTAAGGTGAGCAGCTTACATAGTTAAATCCTAATGTATTACAGAATTCAACTGAAGATGGTTCACCACCATGCTCTCCACAAATACCAATTTTAATATTTTTACGTGTTTTGCGTCCTTTATCAACTGCTATTTTCATAAGTTGTCCAACACCTGTTTGGTCAATAACCTGGAAAGGATCATTTTCAAGAATACCTTTTTTAAGGTAAACAGGTAAAAATTTCCCTGCATCATCTCTTGAATAACCGAAAGTCATTTGAGTAAGGTCATTAGTTCCAAAAGAGAAAAATTCAGCTGATTCTGCAATTTTATCAGCAGTAAGTGCAGCTCTTGGAATTTCAATCATCGTACCAACAAGATAATCAATTTTTTTGTTTCTTTCAGCAAATACCTTTTCTATTGTTGCTCTTACAATATCTTCCTGCATTTTCATTTCATTATAAGTTCCTGTTAAAGGAATCATAATTTCAGGTTTTGCATTAACACCTTTTTCCTGTAGATTAAGAGCAGCTTCTATAATTGCACGAGCTTGCATCTCAGTAATTTCAGGATAAGTATTTCCTAAACGACAACCTCTGTGTCCTAACATTGGGTTGAATTCTGCAAGATCATCAACTTTTTGTTTAATTTCTTTAACAGAAATTCCCATTTGATCAGCCATTTCTTTTTGATTCTTATCTTCGTGAGGAACAAATTCGTGAAGTGGTGGATCAAGTAATCTAACTGTTACCGGTAAATCTTGCATTGCTTCGAAAATACCTTCAAAATCTTCTCGTTGAATTGGTAATAGTTTGTCTAAAGCTTTACGTCTACCTGTTTCATCATCTGCAAGAATCATCTCACGCATTGCAATAATTCTGTCACCCTCGAAAAACATATGTTCTGTGCGGCATAACCCAATTCCTTGAGCTCCAAAATTTCTTGCTATCTGAGAATCTCTTGGTGAATCCGCATTAGTTCTTACAAGCATTCTTGAGTATTTATCAGCAAGATCCATAATTTTTCCGAAATTACCACTTAGTTCTGGGTCAATTGTACTGATTTTTTCGTTATAAACTTTCCCAGTAGACCCGTCAAGAGAAATCCAATCGCCTTCATTTAAAGTAAGTCCGTTTACAGTTAAAGTCTTTTCTTTATAGTTTATTTTAATTTCACCAGCACCTGAAATACAACATTTACCCATTCCACGAGCTACAACAGCAGCATGTGAAGTCATTCCACCACGAGCTGTAAGAATTCCTTTTGCAACGTTCATTCCTTTTAAATCTTCAGGTGAAGTTTCGATACGAACAAGGATTACATTCTTCCCTTTATCAGCCCAATTTTCAGCTTCATCAGCAAAAAATACTATCTGACCTGTTGCAGCTCCCGGAGAAGCTGGCAAACCTTTGGCTATTGCAGTTGCTTTATCAATTGCATCCTGATCAAAAACCGAGTGAAGTAATTCATCAAGTTTGTTTGGTTCTTGTCTAAGTAATGCAGTCTTTTCGTCAATCATTCCTTCTTCTAGCATGTCTATTGCAATGTTAACCATTGCTCCACCGGTACGTTTTCCGTTACGAGTTTGTAATAACCAAAGTTTTCCATCCTGAATTGTAAATTCAAGATCCTGCATATCCTTATAATGATTTTCAAGTTTATTTTGAGTATCAAACAATTCTTTGAAAAGAGAAGGCATAGCTTCTTCAAGGGAAGGAAAATCATTTTTTCTTTTTTCTTCACTAACATCTGCTAACTTAGCCCATCTTAATGAGCCTTCTTTTGTAATTTGTTGAGGTGTACGAATACCTGCAACAACATCTTCGCCTTGAGCATCAATAAGATATTCACCATTAAATAAATTCTCTCCGGTTCCTGCATCACGTGTAAAAGCGACACCTGTAGCTGATTTCGAACCCATATTTCCAAAAACCATTGCTTGTACATTCACTGCTGTTCCCCATGCTGCAGGGATATTATTTAGTTGGCGATAATAAATTGCGCGTTCGTTCATCCAACTGTCGAAAACAGCCATTATTGAACCCCAAAGCTGTTCCCATGGATCATCAGGAAAATCATGTCCGGTTTTTTCTTTTACTGCATTTTTAAAATTTGTAACCAGTTCTTTTAAATCTTCAGTAGAAAGTTCATTGTCATTAATAATATTTTTTTCTTCTTTTAAATTTTCAATAATTGCTTCAAAAGGGTCAACATCTTCTTTAGATTCAGGTTTCATGCCAAGAACAACATCTCCATACATTTGAACAAACCTACGATATGAATCCCATGCAAATCTTTCGTTTCCTGATCTTTTTGCAATACCTTCGACAGCCTTATCATTTAATCCAAGATTAAGAACAGTATCCATCATCCCTGGCATTGATGCTCTGGCTCCTGAACGTACTGACATAAGTAGTGGATTTTCTTTATCCCCAAATTTGGTTCCCATCACATTTTCAACAAAACGGATACCAGCTTCAACTTCTGTTTTTATTAGCTCAACTGCTTTATCTTTTCCAATATTATTATATGCTGTGCATATTTCTGTTGTAATTGTAAATCCTGGAGGTACAGGCACTCCAATAAGGTTCATTTCTGCAAGGTTGGCACCTTTTCCGCCAAGCAGATTTTTCATACTTGAATTCCCATCTGCTTTTTTGTCTCCGAAGAGGTAAACATGTTTTTGCTTTGTCATCGTAATAATCTCCTATATTTGATATTGATATTTAATATTTTTATTTGCTTGATAATTAATGTTTTTTGATAAAAAAAATGAATTTGCAAAATTATATAAAAAGTAACTAATCTTTAGTAAATAAATAATAAATTTCAAATAAATATTTTTCTATTTTTCATTTTTTTTGAATTTTTGGAGTGTTATCATTGCTATATCCATTCTCTTCTAATTCTCATCAATTACAATTCCTCCATAGATAATCTCAGTAAAACAACAGAGTGAGCTACAATTTCTGTTTTGAAATTATTTTTTGTCTTTCCTATGTTTTTTTTCAGCCAAATGTTTCTTATTTTAAAATTTTCAGAAATATTCAGTTTTTCCCAGTTAATTTCTTTTACAATTGTTTTATTACCTCTGTTAAATAAACATATTGCAATATCTCCATTTATAAGAGGCTTTTCCCATATTTCAAAATCACCTTCATCAATAATTTTAAAGCCTTGTATTCCAAGTATGTCCTGATCAATTGCAATAACATCTTTATTTGTAAGAATTTCCCTGGTTTCTTCGGTCATATTTCTAAGATCGTTACCTGCCATAAGTGGTGCGGCAAGCATACACCACAGACTGAAATGTGCTTTGGATTCGATAAATGTAAGTCCGCTATTTCCTACTTCAAGCATATCTGGATCGTTCCAGTGTCCGGGTCCTGAATATTTTTCAAGTCCCACTTGTTTATCTAATATTAATGGCCAACCCATACCTCCCCAATTTGTTGTGCAATCCCAGCAATTTAAAATATCTTCTGAAGTTCTCCACAAATGCCCAATGTCTTTTGCCCATATCCAAGGTTTATTTGTACCCCATTCACAAATACTAAAAACTATTGGTCTTCCTGCTTTTGCAAGAGCATCACGCATTATTGAATATGATGCTTCGGGATTTTGTTTTCCATGATTACACCAATCGTATTTTAAATAATCAACTTTCCATGTAGCATAAGTTCTTGCGTCTTGAAACTCATACCCTCGGTTACCTGGTCGTCCCTGACAGGTCTTAGTTCCCGCATCAGAATAAATTCCAAATTTTATGCCTTTCGAGTGAATATAATCTGCAAGCTCTTTCATTCCTGAAGGAAATCTATCGGGATCAATAATAATATTACCTAAACTATCGCGGTCTATTTGCCAGCAATCATCAATTACAATATATTCATATCCTGCATCTTTCATTCCGCTTGTTACCATTGCGTCAGCTATTTCTTTTATAGTAGTTTCATTAATATTACAAGCAAATTTATTCCAACTATTCCAACCCATTGGAGGGGTTAATGCTAATCCGGTATATTTTTGTGAAAGCAAAATTGTTGAAATAAAAATAAAGAAAAATGTTAAGAGTTTTTTCATAATAAATAAATTTTGATGAAAAAAAATTTATAATTTTGTTGTTTAATAATTGTATGCAAATTTAATAAAACTATTATGAATAAAATATTTGGCATCAGACATGAAGACAAATATGTAATGGAGAGAAGAGTGGCAATTACTCCAAAACATATTAAAAAAATTATTGATGAAAACGATTTAGAAGCATTAGTTATGAATTCTCCTAAAAGAATCTTTAAGGATAAAGAGTTTATTGATTCGGGTGCCACAATTGTTGATAGTCTTGAAAAAGCTCCGGTTATTTTTGGTGTCAAAGAAATGCCAATTTCATTTTTCGAAAAAGATAAGACCTATATTTTCTTTTCCCATGTTATTAAAGGACAGGAATATAACATGCCCATGCTTAAGAAAATGATGGAGCTGAAATGTAATTTAATTGAGTATGAGAGAATTTCTGACGATCAGGGGAAAAGACTTATTTTCTTTGGGAAATTTGCAGGACTTGCCGGAATGATAAACTCATTATGGTCGTTGGGACTACGATTAAAACATCTTGGAATTGACACACCTTTTCTCAAACTAAAACAATCTCATAAATATAATTCTCTTGAAGAAGCAAAAAATGTTATTTCAAAAATTGGTCACGAAATTGCAGTTAATGGTTTACCAAAGGAAATTACTCCTCTTACAATTGGTTTTACCGGATATGGAAATGTTAGCAAAGGAGCGCAGGAAATTGCCGCTCTTTTGCCAATAAAAGAAGTTAGTCCTTCGGAATTATTAGAGCTTCAAAAAACTCCGAACCTACCTAATAATGTACTTTATAAAATAGTATTTAAAGAAACAGACTTATCAGAACCAATTGATTCAAATACTAAATTTGATTTGCAGGATTATTATTCGCATCCTGAGAAATATAAAAATCAATTTGAAAAATATATTCCACATCTTAGTGTTTTGATGAATTGCATGTATTGGGAAGAACGTTATCCACGAATTATCACAAAGGATTATCTTGAAAAGATTTATACTGATAAAAATCCTAAACTTACTGTGATAGGAGATATTACCTGCGACCCTGATGGTTCAATTGAATGTACTCATATTGGAACTGAAATTGAGGATCCTATTTTTGTTTATGACCCGATTACAAGAAAACCAACTATGGGGTTCGAAGGCAGGGGATTATTAATTATGTCGGTAGATATTTTGCCAAGCGAATTACCACGCGAATCCTCAATTTCTTTTGGAGATGCTCTGGAAAAATTCGTAAAAGATATTGTAACTGCCGATTATGATGTAACTTTTGAATTATTGGATTTGCCAAAACCAATTAAAAAAGCTATGATTCTGCATAAAGGTGAATTGACACCTGGTTTTAAATATATTGCTGAATATTTGTAATGATTAAATGATGGGATGGTAAGATTGTGAAACTAAGAAACAATAAAACCATAAAATAATAAATAAATAAATTATTAATCGAAAAAAAACTAAAATGAAAAAAGTTTTAATTCTCGGAGCGGGAATGGTTGTAAAACCAATAGTTCAGTATTTATTACAAAAGGATTATTTTGTTACAGTTGCCACTCGAACAAAATCCAAAGCTGATAAAATGATTGTTGGACATGAAAATGGTACTTCAATTGCGTGGACTGTTGATGATGAAGAAACTCTTGATAAAATGATTGCTGAGCACGATCTAACAGTAAGTTTATTGCCTTATGCTTATCATGTTACGGTAGCAAAAATTTGTGTTAAACATAAGAAAAATATGGTTACAACTTCTTATGTAAAGCCAGAAATGTATGCTCTTGATAAAGAAGCAAAAAAAGCAGGAATCCTTATTCTTAATGAGATTGGTCTTGATCCGGGAATCGACCACATGTCAGCAATGAGGATTATTGATAATGTTCATGAAAAAGAGGGTGAAATTGAAGAATTTTATTCTTTCTGTGGTGCGCTTGTTGCCCCTGAGGTTGAAGAAAATCCTTTTAAATATAAATTTTCATGGGCACCAAAAGGTGTTGTAATGGCCGGAAATAACGACGGAAAATATCTTCGTAACGGTATAGTTACTTATGTACCAACCGAAGATTTATTTAAAAATCCAATAGAACTTACTTATCCTGAAGTTGGTGATTTGGAAGTTTATCCTAACAGAAATTCATTGCCTTACGTAAAATTATATGGTATTCCTAAAACAAAAACCATGTTTAGAGGAACTTTCCGTTATGATAAATGGTGCGAGATTATTGATTCATTCAAAGCACTTAATCTTATTAGTTATGATAAGTTTAACCTGGAAGGAATGTCGTACGCCGATTTTATGGCAAAAATGATAGATGATGATAGTTCTGCAAATATCAAAGCTAAAGTAGCTGCTAAGCTTGGTGTTGCTGAAGATGCAAATTCCATTGTTGCTTTAGAATGGATTGGTTTATTTTCTGATGAACAAATGTCTAGAAAAGAAGATTCTCCATTTGAAATTACTTCTGATTTAATGATTGATAAAATGATGATAAGTGGTGATGAAAGAGATATGGTTGTTATGCAACATACTTTTGTGGCAAGATATCCTAATGGAAACAGGGAAGTAATAAAATCAAGAATGCTGGATTTTGGAACTTTGAAAACTGATACTTCAATTGCCAGAACAGTTGCTTTACCTGCTGCCTGTGCCGTTGATATGTTACTTGAAGGAAAGATTAAAACTACAGGTGTTCATATTCCTGTAATTCCTGAAATTTATAACCCTGTGCTTAATCAGCTTGAAACAATGGGTATCAAAATGGTTGAAGAATATGGTTTACCTATGAGTGAAAATATTTAATAATATTTTTAATTCCAATATTAAAACCCTTCCAGAACATTGTTTTGGGAGGTTTTTTTTTAG
>Ga0222678_1000166_pt1 | contig 35382 bp, 27 predicted proteins | sample AntAcemetagen937_FD_179801 | JGI IMG/M metagenome (GOLD analysis project Ga0222678, IMG submission 179801) | Saline water microbial communities from Ace Lake, Antarctica - #937 | ecosystem: Environmental > Aquatic > Non-marine Saline and Alkaline > Saline | place: Antarctica: Ace Lake... | reverse complement strand
ATTCCCTGCATTCCGTCACGTGGGGTTTCGATAATTTTAATCATATAATTATTTGTTCCGATGTTAATTTTATTTCGGATTTCTGAATAATTTTCCGCAAATCATGAATTATGTAATGTGCTTTTAATAAAGTTAATACCTCATCATTTTCTCCCAGACAATTTCTTAGGTATTCTGCCGTTTTTAATAGCTTCTGAGCGTAATCGGCGACCAAGTATTTTTTCAACAGTATTCCCAATTTCCAGAACTTTATCAATATCAACACCTGTATCAATTCCCATTTCATCCATCATAACAACCATATCTTCGGTAGAAACCAATCCCACAAGATTTGGATCTTTGTAATAATATGCACCTGTTCCGCTTACCGGAACTCTGTCAACAAAATTAGCAGGTTGTCCGCCTATACCACCAAAAGTTGATTCGTAATTTGTGATCCCTGCTTGTAAAGCAGCAAGTACATTTGCTGAACCCCAACCTCTTGTTACATGAAAATGAGCAATATGTTTTTCCGGTTTTGGAATTGCATCAAGCAACATCGAAAAATATTTGTAAACACGATCGGGAGAAGCAGAACCATCGTGGTCGGCATGTTCAATGTCATCAGCTCCAATATCCAACCAACGTTTTGTAAAGTCAATTGCTTTGGTCATCTCTGTGGGTCCTTCGATGGGGCAACCCCAGATAGTACTAACTGTTCCATTAACCAAAATTCCGGCATCATGACATTTTGGAATATATTTTTCACACATTTTCCAGTAATCAGCAAGGTTTAATCCCGAATTTACTTTTTGATGAGATTCACTTGTCGAAACCATAACAAGGATTCTATCAGGACCATAGCCATCTTTTTTTGCCTGAATTGCCCGTTCAATTGACCTCTCTCTGATTGTAATCGCAGTTAAAGTAACATCATCTAACAAATGTTTTACTTTTTTGCTTTTATAGAGTTTTTGCATTAAAAGGTCAGCATCCTGAAATTGTGGTAAACCACGGGGATTCCCGAAATTTGTAGTTTCAACATGTTTGAAACCAGCCAATATTGACTGCTCCAAAACCCACAATTTTGCTTCTGTAGGAATAAATATTTCTTCATGTTGAAAACCATCTCTTACAGTTATTTCGCCAATTTTAACTTTTTTTGGATAATTCATAACCTTTTTTTTATATTTATTTTGTCTATTTTTTTCATTTCATCATCTGCTAAAATAAAAAATCTTTTGAGATTAGAGTAAAATAATAATACATGTTTTCAACATTTTCATCATCATACACAGATTAGCAAATATTCTTTTCTTTATAATTAAAAAAAAATTCTTATAATTGCATCTAATTTTTTTTATTAAAACAGAAAAGAGTGATTAATTATAAAATAAATTATATATAAATAAAACCCAATAAATCGTGTTTAAACTAGAATCAAAGATCGACACAAATTCAGAAGATTTTATCAAGAATAAAAGCGAATTCGTTAAAATCCTGAAGAATTATAAAGAGATTCATCGCGAAGTTACTAAAGGTGGATCAGAAAAAGCAATAGAAAAACACAAATCAAGAGGAAAGCTATTAGCTCGAGAAAGGATCAATAAACTTGTTGACCCAAATACACCATTTCTTGAATTATCATCTCTTGCTGCTTATAACATTTTTGATAATAAACATCCATCAGCTGGAATAGTAACAGGTATTGGTGTTATTCATGGTAATGAAACAATAATTATTGCAAATGATGCAACTGTAAAAGGTGGTACATACATTAAAGAAACAATAAAAAAACACTTGCGTGCACAGGAAATTGCAATGGAAAACCATTTACCATGTGTTTATTTGGTTGATTCCGGTGGAGTTTTTCTACCTGAGCAAGCAAAAGTTTTTCCCGACAAAGATCATTTTGGGAGATTGTTTTTTAATCAAGCACAGCTTTCAGCCAAAGGTATTCCCCAAATTGCAATTGTTATGGGATCGTGTACTGCCGGAGGAGCTTATGTTCCTGCAATGAGTGATGAGACAATTATTGTAAAAAATCAGGGAACAATATTTTTAGGTGGTCCTCCATTAGTAAGGGCTGCTACCGGCGAAGTTGTTACTCCTGAAGAACTTGGTGGAGCATTAGTTCATACTTCTATTTCAGGTGTTGCCGATCATCTTGCCGAGAATGATACTCATGCAATTCAGATCTGTAGAAATATTTTCGAGAATTTTGAACTTAGAGAAAAACAAAAATTAGAAGTTAAAGATATTGAAGAACCTCTTTATGACCCTGAAGAACTTTACGGTATTGCTCCTGTTGACCTAAGAAAAATGGTTAATCCACACGAAATCATTATGCGTATTGTTGATGGAAGTAAATTTCATGAATTTAAAGAAAATTACGGAAAAACTCTGGTAACAGGTTTTGCAAAAATAATGGGTTTCCCTGTTGGAATAATTGCAAATAACGGTGTTTTGTTTTCAGAATCTGCTTTAAAAGGAACTCATTTTATTGAATTATGTACTTCCAGAAAAATTCCTTTATTATTCCTTCAGAATATTACAGGCTTTATGGTTGGAAAAGATTTCGAAAGAGGTGGAATTGCTAAAGATGGCGCAAAACTGGTTCATGCTGTTTCTAACGCAACAGTTCCTAAGTTTACTGTAATTTTTGGTGGTTCGTTCGGAGCCGGAAATTATGGAATGGCAGGTAGAGCATTCAATCCAAGGTTAATGTTTATGTGGCCTAATGCAAAAATCTCTGTAATGGGTGGAATGCAAGCTGCCAATGTTTTGATAACTGTTAAAAAAGATCAATATAAAGCTCAAGGAAAAAAAATGCCACAGGAAGAAATCGATGCCCTCAGAAAATCAATTATCGAAAAATATGATCACGAAGGTTCGGCATACTTCAGTACAGCACGTCTTTGGGACGATGGTATTATTGATCCTGTTGACACAAGAAAAATTATCGCAATGGGAATTGCAGCATCACTAAACGAAGAATTCCCCGATCAAAAATATGGTGTTTTTAGAATGTAAAATTGAATTTTTTTTAATCGTTATTTTTTCACTTACAAAACAATCAATAAAGAAAATAATCAATGAAAAACTATCAAAATATAGAATTTGAGTTAACTGAAAATATAGGCACTGTCTGGCTTAACCGTCCCGACAAGCACAATGCTATGAATGCAGAAATGATTGCAGAAATAATCGATTGTTTCGAAGAAATAAATAATATGGGTGAAGTGCGTATTGCTGTTCTGCGTGGACGAGGAAAATCATTTTGTGCCGGTGCCGACCTTAATTATATGAAAGGTATTGCAGAATTTGGTTTCGAAGAAAATTATCAGGACAGTCTGAAATTAGCAAAATGCTTTAACGTAATTTATACTTGTAATAAACCAACCATTGCCGTTGTGCAAGGTGCTTCAATTGGCGGAGCAAATGGTTTGCTTGCAGCTTGTGATTTTGTTTATTGTACCGATGATACAAAATTTGCTTTCGCAGAAGTAAAATTGGGAATTGTACCTGCAACTATTTCACCTTATGTTGTTAAACGTATTGGTGAATTTGGTGCCAAAGACCTAATGCTTACAGGAAAAAGATTTCTTGGGAAAGAAGCCGAACATTATCGTCTTGTAAATAAATCATTGCCCATTGAAGACGTAGAGGAGCATGTAAACAAGACTATAAAAATATTAATGTCGAGCGGTCCTGATGCGATGGCAGCTTGCAAAAAATTAATTTATACAATCTCAAATAATTTGGATTTTGAAGAATCAATAGATTATACTTCAAGACTGATAGCAGAGCTTAGGGCTTCAAAAGAAGGACAAGAAGGTATGGCTTCATTTCTTGAAAAAAGAAAACCAAATTGGATAAAATCAAAATAACGAATATTAAAAAGATTATAATGAAAAAAAGATCTATAAAATTTAGTTTAATATATCGAGACATGTTTCAATCTTCGGGGAAATATCAACCCCGGGTTGATCAACTTATTAAGATCGCTCCTGTGATAGTTGATATGGGATGTTTTTCGAGAGTAGAAACTAATGGGGGAGCTTTTGAGCAAGTTAATCTGCTTTATGGCGAAAATCCAAATAATGCTGTTAGAGAATGGACAAAAACTTTTAATGATGCAGGAATACAAACACACATGCTTGAAAGAGCCCTGAATGGTATTAGGATGTTTCCTGTTCCGAAAGATGTTCGTCATCTAATGTATCAGGTAAAAAAAGCACAGGGCACAGATATTTCGCGTTCATTTTGTGGATTAAACGACCCAAGAAACCTCGAGCTTTCAGTAAAATATGCTAAAGAAGCAGGAATGATTTCTCAGGTGGCATTAAGTATCACTCATTCAAAAATCCATACTGTAAAATATTATATGGATATTGTTGATAAAGTTGTAGGATTTGGTGCTGATGAAATTTGTCTGAAAGACATGGCCGGAATTGGTCGTCCTGTTACTCTTGGGAAATTAGTTAAATCTATTAAAGACAAACATCCAGAAATAATTGTCCAGTATCACGGTCATTCAGGACCCGGTTTTTCAGTAGCATCAACCCTTGAAGTTGCCAAAGCCGGTGCCGATTATATTGATGTTGCCATGGAGCCTCTTTCATGGGGAATGGTTCATCCTGATGTTATCACAATTCGTGAGATGCTTTATGATGCAGGATTTGATGTCCCTGAAATTAACATGAAAGCATACATGGAAGCCAGGGCTTTAACACAAAGTTTTATGGATGACTTTTTGGGTCATTTTATTAATCCGAAAAACAGATTCCTTTCATCATTAATGATACAATCAGGATTGCCTGGTGGTATGATGGGAAGCTTAATGGCCGACCTGAAAGGTGTTCAACAGGGAATAAACATTTCGCTTAAAACTCATGGAAAAGATGAACTAACAGAAGACGAGCTTCTTATTAAATTATTTGATGAAGTTGCATTTGTTTGGCCAAAGCTCGGATATCCTCCTCTTGTTACTCCATTTAGTCAATATGTAAAAAATGTTGCTTTACTTAATATTGTCCAACTTGCAAAAGGAGAAAAAAGATATTCGATGATGGATGATAACACATGGAATATGATTCTTGGAAAAGCAGGAAAATTACCCGGCCCGCTTGATCCGGAAATTATTGATCTTGCGAAAAAGAAAAAATTTAAATTTTATAAGGGTGTTCCTCAAGATGCTTATCCTGATGTTTTGGATAACTTCAGAAAAGAAATGCTGGAGAATGGATGGGAAACAGGTGAAAACGATGAAGAACTATTCGAATTTGCTATGCATGAAACCCAATACAGGGATTATAAATCAGGTCTTGCCAAGAAAAGATTCGATGATGAAATTCAAAAGATAAAATCACAAAGTTCAAATACTAAAACACAAATTGCCGTGAAAGAAAAACAAACTCCAAACCGTAATTCATATTCAAAAAATGAAGTTGATTATCCAATTGCAATGATTGCATATTTGCTTTATGGACTGAATAATAAACAAATTACTCCACCAGAACCTTGTATTAAAAAACATAATATCTGGGAATCAATTGGATACTGGAGAAATCTTATTTCTATTAATGTAATATTCGAAGAAAAAGAATATAGCGTAAACATCAATAAAGCAAAAATTGATGAATATGAATTTGAATTGTCTGACAAAATATTCACAGCAAAAATTGATTTTATTGATCAGGGAGAAATTGATTTTACTATTGTTGATGAAAAATATTTTGCAAGTATCCAAAAAGGTGATGGAGGCAAAACAAAAACAACAATCAACAAAAAAGATTTCCAATTTATTCGTAACGATATTCTTGAAGAAGGAATTGCTTCTGTTGATGACGGAGAATCATCAATCGACGAAGGAAATAATCTAATATCTCCACTTCCCGGCAGAGTATTTAAAATCAATGTTAAAAAAGGTGATGAGGTTAAAAAAGATGAGGTTGTTTTAATTATTGATGCAATGAAAATGGAAAATAATATTGTAGCAACAAAAGATATGGTAATTACAAATATTGATGTTTCACTCGATGAAATGGTTGATGCAGGTCAGGTACTTGTTGAATTTGAATAATCTTAAAACATAAAATAATGAATTTTGAATTAACCGAAGAACAATCTCTTATTAAAGAAACAGTAAGAGATTTTGCTGAAAGAGAAATAAAACCTCTCGCAAAAGAATTAGATGAAAAAGCAGAATTTTCAATTGAGCTGACAAAAAAGATTGGAGAGCTTGGATTATTCGGCATGTATCTGCCGGAAAAATATGGAGGACAAGAATTAGACACTTTGTCTTATATTATTGCTGTGGAAGAAATAGCACGAATCGATGGATCTCAGGCAGCCACTCTTGCAGCTCACAACTCTCTTGGTATCGGACCGCTTTACTATTACGGCACAGAGGAACAAAAAACAAAATATCTCCCACAACTTTGTACAGGAGAAGCTTTGTGGGGATTCGGACTAACAGAAGCTGATGCAGGCTCCGACTCAAGAGGCACAAAAACCAAAGCTGTTCTTGAAAATGAAATATGGACAATCAACGGCTCAAAAATTTTTATTACTAATGGTTCTGTTGATATATCTATAGGCTCAACAGTGCAAACAGTTTCCGGTGAAAAAGACGGAAGAAAAGAATTTACTTGCATAATAGTTGATAAAGACACCCCAGGGTTTAAAAGAGTAAGTATGCACGGTAAAATGATGTGGAGAGCTTCCGACACCGCCGAACTTTATTTTGATGATTGTAAAGTGCCAAAAGAAAATCTTCTTGGGAAAATTGGTCAGGGCTCAAAAATTATGTTAAGTACGCTTGATAACGGAAGATTGTCGATTGCTGCAATGGGTTTGGGTTGTGCACAGGGAGCCTATGAATTAGCACTTCAATATTCTCAGGAAAGGAAACAATTCGGAAAACCAATTTGTAAATTTCAGGTCATTGCTTTTAAATTAGCTGATATGGCTACAAAAATTGAATTAGCTCGTAATCTCCTTTACAAAGCTTGCTGGTTGAAAGACAACAATAAAGCTTTTGCCAAAGAAGCTGCCATGTCGAAACTTTACTGCTCGGAAGTTGCTAAAGAAGTTGCCGATGAAGCAGTTCAAATTCACGGCGGATATGGTTTGATGAAAGATTATGATATTGAAAGATTCTTTCGCGATCAGAGATTATTGCAAATCGGTGAAGGAACATCAGAAATACAAAGACTTGTAATCTCACGATATATTGGGTGTTAATCTCATCTGAATTGAAGTTCAGAAATAGGACGTTTTACATAACTCAAGAAAACATCAAATTCCTCAATACCAAAACAATTTATTATGAGATATAAAACCCTTTGGCAACCAAATAAAGAAAAAGCTCAAAAATCACAAATGTTTGATTTTCTTACGGAGATAAATCAAAAACATAATCGGGATTTTAAAGAATATTATGAGCTTCATAAATGGAGCATAGAAAATGTTAGCAATTTCTGGGGAGAATTTTGGGATTATTCAAACATCATCCATTCAAAGAATTATACTTCTGTTGTTGATAATCCTAAAAAAATGCCCGGTGCTAAATGGTTTAATGAAGCCCGATTAAATTATGCAGAAAATCTTCTTCAGAGAAGAGACAGCCATCCTGCAATAATTTTCAGAGGAGAAGACAAAGTAAAAAAAACTATCACTTACAAAGAATTATTTGACGAAGTCCACCGCATTGCCGAAGGATTAAAAAGACTTGGTATAAAAAAAAATGACAGAGTTGCAGGATTTGTTCCAAACATGCCTGAAGCAATTATCGCTATGCTGGCAGCCTCTTCTATTGGAGCTATTTGGTCATCTTCATCACCCGACTTTGGTATAAAAGGTGTACTTGATCGTTTCAGTCAAATTGAGCCAAAAATAGTTTTTGCCGCTGATGGATATTTTTTCAAAGGCAGGGTTTTTGATTCTCAGGAAAAACTAAAAGGAATACTTGACAAACTACCTTCTGTAGAAAAAGTTGTTTTGATTGATTATACCGGAAATAGAAATATCGAAGAAATTTCAAACTCCATAACATGGGAAGACCTTTCTCAGCCGGTAAAAGAGGAAATGACTTTTGAACAACTTCCTTTCGATCATCCATTATATATTATGTATTCTTCAGGAACAACAGGTCTTCCGAAAAGTATTGTACATTCTGCCGGTGGAACATTAATTCAACACTTAAAAGAGCTTCGATTACACTGTGATTTAAACGAAAATGATACAATTTTTTATTTTACAACTTGTGGTTGGATGATGTGGAATTGGTTTGTAAGTAGTCTGGCAGTAGGAGCAACAATTGTTTGTTTTGATGGAAATCCGTTTTATCCCGGAGCAGATGCCTTACTAAAAATGGCTGACGAATTAGACATTACAATTTTTGGGACAAGTGCAAAATACATTGCATCATTAGAAGCAGAGGGAGTTGTGCCGATGGAAATCTCAGATTTTCCAAAACTAAAAGCTATTACTTCTACAGGTTCTCCTTTATCAAACGAAAGTTTTGAATATGTTTATGATAAATGGAAAAAAGATGTTCAGCTTTCTTCAATTTCAGGTGGAACTGATATTATTTCATGTTTTGTTTTAGGGTGCCCAATATTGCCTGTTCATCGTGGCGAAATTCAATGCAAAGGACTTGGCATGGATGTGGATTGTTTTGATATTAATGAGAATTCAATTATCGGAAAGCAAGGTGAACTTGTTTGCAAAACTGCATTCCCCTCAATGCCTGTCTATTTTTGGAATGATGATGATGGGAAAAAATATAATTCTGCATATTTTGAAGAATATCCCGAAATTTGGCATCATGGCGATTTTATTGAAATAAGCAAGCATGGCGGAATTATTATGCTTGGTCGTTCTGATGCAACTTTAAATCCCGGTGGAGTGCGAATTGGAACTTCCGAAATTTATCGTGTTGTCGAAAATATTGATGAAATTGAAGATTCGGTTGTTATCGGACAGCAATATCAAGAAGACGAAAGAATTATTCTTTTTGTAAAATTAAATAAGGGTTTTGATCTTTCGGATGAATTAAAAAAGAATATTTCAAGTCTGATAAGATCCAACTGCAGCCCCCGACATGTGCCTGCCGTAATTCTTACTACTACCGATGTTCTTTATACTCTTAACGGAAAAAAAGTTGAAGTGGCAGTTAAAAAGATAATTCACGGAAAAGACGTTAAAAATAAGGATGCTTTAAGAAATCCTGAATGTTTGGAAAATTTTAAAAAAAGAAAAGAGTTGGAGTAAAACTTAAATTTCTATCTTAATTCTTAATATTGAATGATTTAATCATTTACGCATTTAATCATTTTATCATTAATCCATTATCCGGTAAATTTGTAATAGATTTTTATTAATTTATAAACGAAAGATTCTTTAGCTCGATTTTAAAAGCCAGCCAATCTACAATTTGCATGGCTAAATCTTTATTTAATTTATCAATATTATAATGGAAATATTCATGAAACCTGTTTTTATCAGAATATTTATTATGTTTTTTTACAAGCTCTTTATCAACTATAACTTTCGATTTTAATAACTCTTTTTCCTTTACCTCAAGTCCAATTTTACCGCTCTGACTACTAACTGAAACATATACAATTCTTACATGTTTAAATTGTGATGGCACAAACAATCTTGTAAAAGCCCCTTCCAATAATCTGTAAAAATTTTTCCTTAATATTTGTTTTTCGTATCTTTTACTGCTCGAATAAATATTCAGTTGATTATTAAATTTCGAGTCTTTAAACTTTAAATCTATATTACCAAATGGTTGTTTTTGCTTTAATGGAAGTCTGTTAACTCTGCCAATCAATTCATTTAAAATTTTAATAAAATTATTATATTCTTTTTTATTGGCTTCGTAGTTTTTTTCTATTCTTGTTTTTCTGTCTAGAAACCCGGCATCTCTTCTATTTTTGCTTTTTTTTCCAAAAGATTCCTGCTCTGCGTTTTCTAACCAATTCGCCATGATTAAATTATATTATTGTAATTAATAAAGTTTAGTAAACTTAACTTTTGTAAGCTTAAGTACTTCTTTTTATTTATACTCCATAGCTTTTGTTTCTCCCTTCAAAACTCTCATTCCATTTAATGCTAAAGCTTCAAGATCAAGTTGGCTTGGATAAAGTGCAATAGGTGCAATTTCACCAACTCTTTTCGAAACATTTGCCAGAAATCTCTCACTATTAAAAATGTTTCCTGTTAATAGAATTGCATCAACTTTGCATTCCAAAACAGTTGCCATGGCACCAATTTCTTTAGATACCTGATAAGCCAAAGCTGAAGAATAAAATAAAGCATCTTTATCTCCAGAAAGTATTTTTTGATCGATTACGTCAAGGTTGTCAGTTCCAAGATATGCCGCATAACCACCTTCATGAGTAATCATTTTAGTAGCTTCCTCTTCAGAATATTTACCATTAAAACATAACTTTATTACATCAACAAGTGGTAAGCTTCCTGTTCTGGAAATAGTGAAAGGGCCTTCGCCATCATAAGATTGATTAACGTCAATTACTCTACCGTCTTTGTGAGCACCAATAGAAATACCTGCAATTCCAATATGAGCAATTATTAATCTCAGATCTTTATAATTTTTGTTTTGTGATTTTGCATATTTTCTGGCAAAATGTTTATGACTTAAAGCGTGAAACATCGAACGCCGTTTTATTAATGGATGTCCTGAAACTCTTGCAATATCTTCAAGCTCATCAACAACTATAGGATCAGCAATATATGCTTTTTTATCAATAGACTGTCCAATTTCCCAGGCAATTATTCCGCCAAGGTTCATTGGGTGATCTCCCTGAATACCGGTTTTTAAGTCTCCGAGCATTTTTTCATTTACTTCATAAACACCGGAATTTAAGGGTTTTAATAAACCACCACGACCCATTATCATTTCAACTTTTTCAATATCAATATCATTTTCTCTAAGGATTTTTAAAACCAATTCCTTTCTAAAATCTTTTTGATCGTAAGTATTTTTGAATTTCGAAAGGTCTTCTTTTTTATGTTTTATATTTGTAAGAAAGATCATTTCTGTACCTCTGTATACTGCAACAAAAGTTGATTTTATTGCCGGATAAACCACTAATATTTTTTGCGAAATCATATATTTTATTTTTTGCGAAATTATAATAATTATTTCATTTTCCCATTATTTCATTATTGAGTCTACTCCGAAAAGTCAAAAAAAAGAAAATGCCACTATACCGAAAGCTTTCGGGATGGTGTCTTCGTGACTAAAATTACAAAGAAACTAAGTTCAGATTTTACATATTCCTTCTATACTGACCACCAACTTCAAACAATGTATTTGTGATTTGACCAATTGAACAATATTTAGAAACTTCCATTAATGACTCAAAAACATTTTCATTATTCAAAGCATGGTATTTTAAATCTTTCAATAATTTATCAGCTTCGGGTTTGTATGTTTTATGTAATTGTTCAAGCATCGAAATCTGATATTCTTTTTCTTTTTCAGTTGCCCTGATAACTTCACCAGGAGTAATTGTAGGCGAACCCTGAGATGAAAGGAAAGTATTAACACCCATAATCGGAAGTTTTCCATTGTGTTTCAACGTTTCGTAATAAAGCGATTCTTCCTGAATCTTGCTTCTCTGGTACATTGTTTCCATCGAACCAAGTACACCTCCCCTTTCAGTCAAACGGTCAAATTCCAAAAGCACTGCTTCTTCAACAAGATCAGTCAACTCTTCAATAATAAACGATCCTTGTAAAGGATTTTGGTTTTTTGCCAATCCAAGTTCATGATTAATTATCAGTTGAATTGCCATAGCTCTGCGAACCGATTCTTCCGTTGGCGTAGTAATAGCTTCATCATAAGCATTTGTATGCAGCGAGTTACAATTATCATAAATTGCATATAAAGCCTGAAGAGTAGTACGAATATCATTAAAATTAATTTCCTGTGCATGAAGCGAACGACCTGAGGTCTGAATATGATATTTCAACTTTTGTGATCTTTCACTTGCTCCGTATTTTATTTTCATGGCTTTCGACCAAATCAATCTTGCAACTCGTCCTAATACCGAATATTCGGGATCAATTCCATTACTGAAAAAGAAAGAAAGGTTTGGAGCAAATTTATTAATGTCCATTCCTCTTGATTTATAATACTCAACATAAGTAAAACCATTAGACAGGGTGAATGCCAATTGAGAGATTGGGTTTGCACCAGCTTCTGCAATATGATATCCGGAAATAGAAACAGAATAAAAATTTCTAATATTATTCAAATTAAAATATTCCTGAATATCGCCCATTAGTTTGATCGAGAAATCAGTTGACAAGACACATGTATTTTGAGCCTGATCTTCTTTTAAAATATCCGCCTGAACAGTCCCTCTTACTATAGAAATCGTATCTGCTTTTATTTTTTTATAAACATCTTTTGGCAAAACTTGTTCGCCTGTAACACCGAGTAACATTAGTCCTAACCCATCATTACCTTCAGGAAGTTTACCTTGATATTCCGGTCGTTTTGTGCCTCTTTTTTTATAAAAATCATTGATTTTCTTTTCAACTTCTTTTTCCAGTCCGTTTTTCTTGATATAAATTTCACATTGCTGATCGATAGCTGCATTCATATAATATCCAACCATTGTTGGAGCAGGACCGTTAATTGTCATTGAAATTGAGGTTTTCTCATCAGACATATTAAAGCCTGAATATAATTTCTTGGCATCATCAAGGCATGCAATTGACACACCTGAATTACCAATTTTTCCGTAGATATCAGGTCGTCTGTCAGGATCAAAACCATAAAGAGTTACCGAGTCAAAAGCTGTAGAAAGTCTTTTGGCAGGTTGTCCCAGCGAAACATAATGAAATCTTTTGTTTGTTCGTTCAGGTCCACCTTCTCCGGCAAACATACGAGTTGGGTCTTCACCTTCGCGTTTGAACGGAAAAACTCCGGCTGCAAAAGGAAATTCTCCGGGTACATTTTCTTTTAACACCCATTTCAAAATATCACCCCATCCTTTATATTTAGGTAGTACAATTTTGGGAATTTGAAGATGAGAGAGAGATTCGATATGAGTTTCTATCTTTAATTCTTTATCTCTGACTTTAAAAACAAAATGTTTCTTTTTGTAGGATTTTACTTTTTTCTCCCAATTTTTAAGTATTTTTTTATTATGAGGGTCGAGATCAAGTTCTGTTTTCTTAAATATTTTTTTCAGTTCATTTTCCAGATTATTTTTTCCGGAATTTTTAATTTCATCAATAGTATTTTTAATACTGTATAAGCGTTGCGCAATTTCTGATTGGTCTTCAGTCCACTGATTATAATCTCTTATAGTTTCTGAAATTTCAGACAGGTATCGTATTCTCTTTGGCGGAATAATAAATATTTTTTCCGAAAGCTCAACAGTATCCGTAAGTGAAGATTGAAATTTAATACCGGTTTTTTCATTTATCTTTTTGATTAGAGAAAAATAAAGTTTGTTAACTCCCGGATCATTAAATTGTGATGCAATAGTTCCGTAAACCGGCATATCATTAACATCAACATCCCAGAGTTGGTGATTTCTTGCATATTGTTTTTTTACATCCCTTAATGCATCTAATGCACCCCTTTTATCAAATTTATTCAATGCAATAATATCTGCATAATCAAGCATGTCAATTTTTTCTAACTGAGTGCCTGCACCATATTCCGGAGTCATTACATACATTGCAATATCACTATGATCAATAATTTCTGTATCCGATTGACCTATTCCCGATGTCTCAAGAATGATAAGATCAAAACCTGCTACTTGAACAATACTTTCTGCATCTTTAATATATTTTGATATGGACAAATTTGATTGCCTTGTTGCCAACGATCGCATATAAACCCTTGGATTATTGATAGAGTTCATACGAATTCTGTCGCCAAGTAATGCTCCACCGCTTCTTCTCTTTGAAGGATCAACTGAAATTATCGCAATAGTTTTATCTTCAAAGTCTTCTAGATATCTTCTTACTATTTCATCAACAAGAGAAGATTTTCCTGAGCCACCTGTACCTGTAATTCCAATAACCGGAGATTTTTTCTTTCTACCATTATTCCTTAATTTATCAAGAATGTCTTTTATTTCTTCCGGATAATTTTCGGCAGCAGAAATAGTTTGAGCTATTGAATTAATGTTTTTATTCTCAATATCTTCAATGTTAACCTTAATATTTTTACCTGTGGGGAAATCTGCTATTTTAAGTGTATCATTAATCATTCCCTGTAAACCCATTTTTCTACCATCATCTGGTGAATATATCCTGGCAATTCCATAATCATGTAATTCTTTTATTTCATCAGGAAGAATTACACCACCACCACCACCGGTAATTTTGATATGTTGACATCCTTTTTCTTTTAATAAGTCATACATATATTTAAAAAATTCAATATGCCCACCTTGGTATGAACTAATGGCAATTGCTTGTGCATCTTCTTGTATAGCACAGTCAACAATTTCCTGTACCGAACGATTGTGCCCAAGATGAATAACTTCTGCACCACTAGCCTGAATAATACGACGCATAATATTAATTGCGGCATCATGTCCATCAAATAATGAAGCGGCAGTAACAATTCGAATATGATTTTTTAATTTATAACTCTTGATTTTGGGTATTTCCATATTTATTATAATATTTGATTATTTCGATTTATCCACTAAAATAATGATAGAAGCAAAATTTAATAACACTAATTAATACAACATGCAAATATAAGGAAACTTAATAAAATTTTGTTTTATTCTTAAGGATTAAATATTTAATATTGTATTTTAAAAGCATGAAATAATCAAAATAAAATAATCATGATAAAACAAATTCTTTTTATTATCTCAATTCTATTGACAATCGGCGCATTTTCTTATACAATGTACAGGATTTTTTTATTTTTTAAATTCACAAAACCATACCCTGTAAAAGATATCCCAAAACGATTTTGGGTAATGTTTAAAGTAGCCTTTGGGCAAACAAAAATTTTCCGCAGACCTATTCTTGGATTAATGCATGCTATGGTTTTCTGGGGATTTATTGTAATCCTTTTTGGAAGTATAGAAATGATTATTGATGGGCTTTTCAGAACGGAAAGGGTTCTTAGTGTTCTTGGTCAGGTTTATGATTTTCTTATGGCTTGCGGCGATATCTTTTCAATTATCGTTGGAATAGCAATAATTATGTTCTTGATAAGAAGGATTTTTTTACATGTTAAAAGATTTTATGGACCCGAGATGAAAAAGGTCTCAAAAATCGATGCAAATATAGCTCTTACAATAATTCTTGTTTTGATGATATCTTTAACAGGAATGAATGTTTCTTACCTGCTTGGTACAAAACCAATAGATGTTGTTGGTATTTTCCCTGTCAGTTCAATTATTGCAACTTGGGTTTCAGGTTCAACCAATCATGCTCACCTTTGGTATGAAATATTTTGGTGGACACATATTTTACTGATTTTTGCTTTTGCAAATATTCTTCCTTATTCAAAACATTTTCATGTTTTCATGTCTGTTCCAAATGTATTTCTCAGCAGACTGAAACCATTAGGATACATGGATAACATGCCTGAAATAACTAAAGAGGTAAAAATGATGATGGATCCGGATGCAGCTTTTTCCGATCCTCCTCCCGAAGAAGAAGAAGTTGCAAGGTTTGGTGTAAAAGATGCAAACGACGTTACATGGAAAACTTATCTTGATTCGCTTGCATGTACCGAATGTGGAAGATGTACCTCTGTTTGTCCTGCAAATATCACAGGGAAGCAACTTTCGCCAAGAAAAGCAATTATGAATCTGAGAGCAAGAATGAAAGAAAAAGGTCCCGGATTAATTAAAAACGGAAAAGATTTTGATGATAAAAAATCCCTTATACGTGATTATATTACTGAAGAGGAAATTTGGGCTTGCACAACTTGTAATGCCTGCGCTCAGGAATGTCCGATTAATATTAACCATCCTTCACTAATTCTCGATCTTAGAAGATATTTGGTGATGGAAGAATCAGCAGCACCAGGTGAATTAAATACAACTTTTACAAATATTGAAAACAACGGAGCTCCATGGCAGTTCTCTCCTGAAGACAGAATGCTTTGGGCCGAAGGTCTTGAAGTTCCTTTTATGTCAGATAAATTTACCAAAGATAATAAACCTGAATACCTTTTCTGGGTAGGTTCTGCAGGTGCTTTTGACGACAGGTATAAAAAAGTTACACGCGAATTTATTAAAATTCTTACTTATCTTAAAATTGATTATGCTGTTCTTGGAACCGAAGAATCGGATAGTGGTGATATTGCCCGTCGTGGCGGAAATGAAATGCTTTTTCAAATGCAGGCTATGACAAATATTGAAACCATGAAAATGTATGAGGTTAAAAAAATTATCACTTGCGATCCTCACGATTTTAATACTCTTAAAAATGAATATCCCGATTTTGGTGGAAATTATGAAGTAATACATCATTCACAATTTCTTTCAAGCCTGATAAAATCAGGAGACATTAAAATTAACTCAGATAAATTTAAAGAAAGCAAAATCACTTTCCACGATCCTTGTTATCTCGGAAGAGCAAACAACGAATACCAAGCTCCACGAGATGTTTTAAATGCAATTCCTTCAACCAAAAAAGAAATGAAACGAAATAAAAGTTTTGCATTATGTTGCGGTGCCGGCGGAGGACAAATGTTTAAAGAAGCTGAAAAAGGAGATAAAGAAATCTTTATCGAAAGAATAGAAGAAGCTATTGAAACCGGTGCTAATATTGTCGCTACTGCCTGTCCATTCTGCATGACTATGATGACAGACGGAATTAAATACAAAAACAAAGAAGAAGAAATGAAAAACTACGACATTGCAGAATTGGTTAGTTTGAGCTTAGGGCTTTAATAACAAAATAAATCTAGAGCAAAACTTGGAGCAAAAATAGCTTTAGCAAAAAATAAACCCGTAGCACGACTTGGAGTCGTACTACGGGTTTATTCATTTATTTACAAAGATGCAGGAATGATGTAGATCTTTCGTCGCTACGCTCTTCAAGATGACAGTTGCGATTTACAAACTTCTATCCCGAAATTTCCCCAAGTACTTTCAACCTTTTTGCGCTAATTGCAAATTCAATCTCCTGAATACCGTTAAGCAAAATTACTTTTTTCGATTTTCTATTGACTAAGCTTAGGTAGTTCATATTAATTATTAAACCATTTTCTTTGTCAATTGTCCATGATCTTATAATTTCAGCATTATATTTATTAAAAATTGGAGGAAGAAAAATGACAACTATTATTGAAATAACAAAAGCCAGGAAATGCGTTGATGTAAATATATTGGTTATTCTGTTCATCAGCATTAGTTTTCATATTTTCGCCGAAAAATTAATATTGGTTAATTCTCAGCTTCCTTCATTTTTCTAATCGCAGCATTCAACTCAGGAAGAATTTTCTGAACATCGCCAACGATACCGTAATCGGCAGTTTCGAAAATAGGTGCATCTTTATCGGTATTAATTGCAACTATGTGTTTTGAAGAGCTAACTCCACCAAGGTGCTGAATAGCTCCGGAAATACCAAGTGCAAAATAAATATTTGGTGCAATAATTTTTCCTGTCTGACCAACATGCTCTGTGTGAGGTCGCCATTCTTCATCAGAGACAGGTCGTGAACAAGCTGTTGCTCCCCCAAGTATTTCAGCAAGTTCTTCTAAAGGTCCCCAGTTATCAGGAGATTTCATTCCTCTTCCACCTGACACAACAATTTCGGCATCGGTTAATAAAAGTTTTCCTGTAACTTTATTAACTTCTTCAACTTCAGTTCCAAAATCACCATCGGAAAACTCAGCATTAAAGTTTTCGATATTTGCTTTATTGTCTGTTTCGATAATCCCAAATGAATTTTGAAATAAAGTAATAACCTTTATATCTGAATTAACTTTAACATTTGCCAAAGCTTTTCCGGTAAAGGCTTTTTTGCTTACTGTAAACGGATCGTAATTTGAAGGTAATGAAGTTACACCTGTAACTAAGCCTGCTTTTAATTTTACAGATACTCTTGGAGCTACTGCTTTTCCTGTATTATTATGAGCAAAAATAACAACTTTTGCATTTTCTTTTTCGGCAATTTGTGAAAGAACTTTTGCATAAGGTTGGTTTGCAAGAGTCTTTAATTTTTCATCATTAACATTAATGATTTTTTCTGTTCCGTATCCACCTAGTTTTTTTAATTCGTCTTCGGCAACATCACCAATAGAAACAACAATAGTTTCTGTATTTAAGTTTTTTGCAATCTCATTTGCATAGGATACTAATTCAAAACTTAGTTTTTTGAATTTTCCATCCCAATTTTCTGTATATACTAGTACTGACATATTTTTTTGATTTTAGATTTATGATTTATTTCATTAATGATTTGATAATTTGATGATTTGATAATTTGAAAATTGTGCATATTAGCGTTTTGATGTACCGATTATTTTAGCTAATATTTTTATAATTACCAATAAATTTTCACTTAAGGAAGCATTATATGGATAATTCGTTGATTTTTCACAAAGTTTTAACCAGTATTTGGTTTCATCTGCTTCTTTTGCAGCAATTTTCATTTTATGAATAAAATCCGCTTTACTCTCAGCATTTTGAGCTTCACAAACATTTGCACCAATAGAAGTACTGGCTTTCAATAATTGATTTGCAATTACAAATTTCCTCTTCTCCTCAAGAATTTCAACAAACTCAATAATTCTAAGAGCAAACTGAAAAGTTAAATCAACAATTATATTTTCTTTATCATTCCTCATCAATTAACACATTTTCAAATTAACACATTTCCAAATTTCCAAATTTCCAAATTTTTAAATTTTTAAATTTTCAAATTAAATTATCTTCGCTTCGTTATGAAGCAGGTCAACCAGCTCTTTCACATTTTCTGCATCTACCATTTTACAATTGGCTTTTGCCGGTGGAAGCTCAAAGTTTTCAAACTCTGTTAATGTCACAGCATCAACTGGTACAAGTACGTTAAGAGGTTTTTTTCGAGCCATCATAATTCCTCTCATTGAAGGAATTCGGGGTTCTTTTGCTATACCCTTTTGAACTATTGCTACAAATGGAATTTTAGTAGTCAGAATTTCCGAGCCACCATCAATTTCTCTATTTACTTTTACTACACCGTTTTCAATTTCTAATTTAGAAACTGACGAAACAGACGGGCATCCAAGAAATTCAGATAACATCCCACCTACTGCAGAGCCATTATAATCGCTTGCTTCTATACCATTAAGTACAATATCATAATCTTTGGCAACTACTGCTAACTGTGCGGCAACAAAATATGCATCTGTTGGTTCTGCATCAATACGAATAGCGTCATCAGCTCCTATTGCAAGGGCTTTTCTGATTGTTGGTTCAGCGGTTTTTGGACCAACACTGACAACAGTAATTTTTTCAATTTCTCCGGCAGAAACCTCTTTCAGCTCTATCGCTCTTGTAAGTGCCAGCTCATCCCATGGGTTAATAATCCATTGAACCCCTGTTGTATCAAAAACTGTATTATCATCTTTAAACCTGATCTTTGTCGTTGTATCAGGTACATTGCTTATACAAACAAGTATTTTCATTATTAGTTATTTTTGATTATTATTTTATTTCTTTTAAAAATTTTTAGCGAAATTACAAAACTCTATTATTTTATAACAATTAAAAATTTATCAGCATGATTAACTTTATTGACAAACAAAGTTTAGTCTTTCAATAATGCTCTTGAAATCACAATTTTTTGAATTTCCGAAGTACCTTCATAAATCTGAGTAAGCTTTGCTTCACGCATTAATCTTTCAACGTGGTATTCTTTAACATAACCATATCCACCAAAAATTTGAACAGCTTCGGTAGTAACTTCCATAGCAATATCGGCGGCATATTGTTTTGCCATTGCACTTGCAACTCCAATAGGTTTTCCTTGATCTTTAAGCCAGGCAGCTTTCAGGCAAAGGTTTCGTGCATTTTCAACTTTCACAGCCATATCCGAAATTTTAAAAGCAATTGCTTGATGTTTTGCCAATATTTTTCCAAAAGCTTTTCGCTCTTTTGAATACTTAATTGTTCTGTCTAAAGCACCGGCAGCAATACCTACTGCCTGAGAAGCTATTCCTATTCTTCCCGCTTCAAGAGTTTTCATGGCAATTTTGAATCCAAATCCGTCATCACCTATTCGGTTATCTTTTGGAACTTTTACATCAGTAAACATAACCGAATGCGTATCTGAGCTTCTCATTCCCATTTTATCTTCATGAGGACCTAAAGAAATACCCGGTGAGTTTCTGTCAACAATAAAAGCATTTATTCCATGATGCCCTTTTTCCGGATATGTTTGTGCATAAACAATATAAGTTGATGCTGAATTAGCACTTGTAATCCAGTTTTTTGTTCCGTTAATTATGTAATGATCTCCTTTTTTTATGGCAGTAGTTCTCTGAGAGGTTGCATCAGAACCGGCTTCGGGTTCGGATAAAAGATAAGCACCGATTTTTTCTCCTCTTGCAAGGGGTTTTAAGTATTTCTCTTTTTGTTCTTCAGTACCGTATTTCTCAATTCCATAGCAAACAAGCGAATTATTTACCGACATGATAACACCAAGAGAAGAATCTATCTTTGAAATTTCTTCCATGGCAAGAACATAAGAAACAGTATCCATGCCACCTCCATCATATCTAGTGTCAACAAGCATTCCCATAAATCCAAGTTCTGCAAGATTTTTTACATGTCGTGTCGGATATTCTGCTTTTGCATCGCGCTCTAAAACATCTTGTATTAATTCTCTCTCGGCATAGTCTTTTGCTGCCTGTTTAATCATTAATTGTTCTTCAGAAAATTCAAAATTCATATTATCAAATTTAAATTTATAATTTTTTTTTATCGTTTTAGCTAAGTACCTTTTTTTTGTTATTTATCTTTTGCTGATATTATTAAAAATCATTATTAGCAATTTTCATTTTTTCGTCCACAAATTCACCCATAATTTCTTTTATTATTTCTCCTGCCGGTTTTAATTTATTTATCATTCCCGAAACCTGACCTATTTCAAGTTCACCTTCATCAATATCACCATTAAACATACCTTTTTTTGCTCTGGCGTGTCCGAGAAGTTTTTTTAATTCTTCTATTGAAGCTCCGGTATATTCTGCATCTTGAACTTCGTTAAAAAACTTATTCTTTATTAACCTTACCGGGATAATTTGTTTTAAAGTTACTTTGGTAGCATCATCACCGGCATTAATAATTTCCTTCTTAAAATTTTCATGTCCTGATGATTCTTTTGATGCAGCAAAAACACTTCCTATTTGTACTCCTTCAGCACCGAGAATCATTGCGGCAAGCATTGCTTTTCCTGAAGCAATTCCTCCTGCAGCAATCAATGGAATAGAAATAGCTTTCCATACAGTCGGAATCAAAACCATGCTTGTTGTTTCTTCAATTCCATTATGCCCTCCAGCTTCAAAACCTTCGGCAACAACAGCATCAACTCCTGCTTCTTCACATTTTTTTGCAAACTTTACATTTGCCACAACATGCACAACAGTAATTCCATGCTGTTTTAGATAAGATGTATATTTTTTTGGATTTCCTGCCGAAGTAAAAATAATTTTTACTTTTTCTTTAAGAATAATATTAATATGATCTTCTGCAAACGGATAAATTAAGGGGAGATTAATTCCAAAGGGTTTGTCGGTGGCTGCTTTACATTTTTTAATATGTTCTTGTAAAATTTCCGGTGTCATTGAGCCTGAACCTATAAGTCCGAGAGCTCCGGCATTACTCACTGCAGAAGCAAGTTCCCAACCACTACACCAAATCATTCCTCCCTGAATTATTGGATATTTTATTTTAAAAAGATTGGTGATTTTATTCATTATGATTTAATTTATTAAAAAAGATTTTACCTATGGGATTTTCATAACTTATTCATTATTAATCCCTGGTTCTCATCAGCAATTACAAATAACTTGTCGCTCTGCAACACATTAGTCAGTCTCTAATTAATCAATTAATATTAACACCTAGCATCAAGCTACATTACTCCAAGCATTGCGTCAACAATATTATATGCACCATCATGAATTTGAATAATATCGGCATCAAGCATATAACACGGAGTTGTAAAAAGATTATTTTCTTCATCATAAACTACATCGCCATGAGTAGTTTCGATATGAGTACCACCCATTTTTTCGATGGTTTCAATAGCTTCTTTATCATTCCCAATAGTTACCTGTACATCTCCAATAATTTTCGCTATTAATGCCGGTGACAGACAAAGTGCTCCAATTGGTTTTTTCTGTCCATAAAAACTTTTTACGACCTTTTCAACATCTTGATTTACTTTGGCATTTTCTCCTTCGAAAGCAATAGTTGACAAATTTTTTGCAACGCCAAATCCCCCCGGAAATATCAGAGCATCGAAATCATCAGAATTAAGTTTTGATAATTCTTTAATATTACCTCTTGCAATTCTTGCAGACTCAACTAAAACATTTCTACTTTCTTTTGTTTCTTCACCGTTTAAGTGGTTTATCACATGATGTTGTGGAATATCCGGAGCAAAACACTGATAATCCGCACCCTGACTTTTTATCTCCAACATTGTTAATGTAGCTTCATGAATTTCTGCACCATCAAAAACACCACAACCAGCTAATACTACTGCAAACTTTTTCATAATTCTATTTTTAAATTCATTCTTTTATTAAAATGTATCTATTTTCTCTCAATCTATCGTTATTAGAAACAAATGATAAAATGATTAAATGATAAAATGATTAAATACGCAAATGCTACATATTTCTCGCATACGAAGAATTTTTAGCTTTTGTCATAATCTTTGTTATTTCATTTGATTCTGTTATGAGTCTTATTAATTCTTCTTTGGCATTAGATAAATTTGTTTCATGAATTATCTCTAACCAATATTCAGATTCATCAGCTTCTTCTACAACAATACAAATTTTACTAAAAAATTCAGATTTTGATCTGGCTCTACATGCAGCACGATAATTTGCACCAGTAGAAGTAGCAGATTTGATAAATTGGTATGTAATAACAGAAGATGCTTTGCATGCTTTTAATGAGTCACAAAAAAATATAGCATCAACAGCAAATTTTTTAGTTCTTTTTTTAAATTTCTCAATAAATATTTCTTTTTCTGTCATCAGTATTGATTAATTTAATCATTTATGCATTTACGCACTTCAGCTAAATTCGAGATAGAACCAAAATAATTATTTAAGTTTTATTTATCCTCTTTTAAAAACTATTGCCACAACGGTAACATCATCACCACCCATATTGATAGTCATTCCGTAAGGACGATCTTTAGTAATTTCTATTTGAGCTTCGCCGGCTTTTCCGGTAAGTTGTTCCCAAATAGTAACTGCCTGATGAACGCCGGTTCCTCCTGTCGGGTGACCCCAGCCAATTAATCCTCCTGTAGTATTCATAGGTATTTTACCATCACGCGAAGTGTTACCATCAGCAACAAACTGAGCACCTTTTCCTTGTTCTGCAAAACCAAGTGCTTCAGTAGCAAGAATTCCCGCAATACTAAAACAATCGTGAGTTTCTATAGTTGCCAAATCATTAATTGTGATTCCAGCAGAATCCAAAGCTTCTTTTGCAGCTTTTTTTATTGTTGTCAATTCAGTGAGGTCAGGTGGATCTAAAGTAAGATTTCTTTCAACTTGACCCCAACCGATAATTTCAATTGCATTTTCTTTAGCTATTCCAATTTTTTCAAGTCCTTCTTCCGAACAAATAGCTATTGCAGAAGCAGCATCAGAAACTTTTGAGCAATCCAAAACAGAAAGATTGTCAACAAATGCTTTTCCATTAAGTTTCATTTTATCATATAGCGCATCAAGGTCAACAACTTTATTCTCATGCTCTTGAGCAGTTGGACAAAGTCGTGCATTTTCGATTGCATTTTTAAACCATTTTTTTAAACCATTTCTGGTATATTCCAAACCATATTTTTCATAATACGCTCCTGCCCTGTTGCTAAATTGTCCGGGAAAGAAATATGCGTGACCATCTTTTCTTTTCTGAAACCATCCTGCACCTGCCAATACATCGGCAACATAAATTGCTTTCATTGTATTTTGAACTTCAAAACCAACGGTAAGAACCACATCAGCAGTTTCGGCGAGAACAGATTTCATTCCGCTCATTAATGCCAAAGCACCCGAAGCACAAGCTCCTTCAGTTCTTGTACAAGCTTTCCACTGCAATCCATCATCAATCATTGGAATTAATCCTGGTAAGTTACCTTGTTTGTTAAAGCGTGGAGCCATAAAATTTCCTATTGCTCCTTCGTCAACATTTTTTGCACCTCCAATTTGTTTTAATGTTCCCTGACCAGCTTCTTTAATATATTGTTCTATTCCGGGACGGGGTTTTTTAGGGTTAAATTCACTACGCCCTGTTCCCAGAGAAATAGTATTATAACCGGCTGTCATATATACTTTTCTTCTTAATTTTTTCATATTATAATTTTGTTTTTCTTGATTAGTAGAATTGATTTGTTAACCGAAATATTCATTCACCGGACCATAAGCGTGAAAAAACCCTGTAAGCATCACAGTATTTACATCATCTTCGTTGTGAGCTACATTATCTGCCACTAGTTTTTTTCCGATTTCTTTTGATCGATCTCCATATTTAACAGCAAGTTTAGCTCCTTTTGTGTCCATCGTTTTTAATGTGTTGAAGTAGTCTTTCAAAACTTCATCTTTTTTACGATTTCGGATAATTGATTTCCATGATACTTTCGCGTCAGGGATATCACCAATTACTGCATCACATTTTTCTTTAAAGCTATTGATTTCGACATAATCCTTTTTCTCCGGATCGAAGATTGCAACAACTTTTCCTTTTTCATATTTCAGGAATCCATCTTTTTGTGAACCATTTGAATTTTGTCCGCCTTTAACTCCAATCTCAATCATTTTATCGAGTAATGAGCTATGAAGATTTTCATCATCAAGGAAAGGATTCATAACATTCATGATAAATTGAACAACATCAATTCCAACATAATCAACCAATTGAAATATTCCCATTGGTCTGACAAGGAAATCCTGAGTTATTTTGTTAACAGAATAAAGAGCTTCAGCAAAAGACATTTCTTTTGTAAGATTTTCAACTTCTGAAATTCCATGAAGAGTATCGCGCATAAAATGACCGTTTCCGATAAATCCTGCATAATCGTTTGAAGGAACTATTATTTTTCTCAATTTTTTTGCAAATTCAAGAGAAAACTCAATCATCTCTTTATCGGTATCATCAGTGTTTATCAGCTCAACTAATTTCTGAACAGCAGGTGGATTATAGAAATGGAATCCAAGGATTCTGCCTTCAAGATTTGCTTCTCTGTCAATAATATTTATTGGCACAGATGAAGTATTTGTAAAAAACCAAGGGTTATTTTTATTATTCTGATCAATCTGAGAAAGCAATTTTACTTTCAAGTCTTTGTTTTCGCTTACAGCTTCAAATATCAGATTTGAATCATAAGCTGCTTCAAGTTTTGTTACCGGTCGAACAATATTCAAAACATCAAAAATATACTGATCGATGATCTCACGATTTTCGATAAGATCTTTTCTGTCAGCATAAACTTTTCGTAATAACACAGTTTTTTTCTCAGCAAGTTTCAGCACTTGTACTCTCAGATAATTCATCAATCCGGCAAGCCCTTCGGGTGAAACATCCATAGCATTTAAAACAAATGTTTTTGATTTATTTTCCGGTTTTAAACTCAGGTCAGCCATTTCCACAGCAGTAAGCAATAAAATGCCACTGCCCATTTTCCCGGCTGCACCAAGTACTGTTACATTTTGTAATCTTTCGTTGTATTTCATTCGTTATATTTTTATTTAATAATATTTTATTTATTTATTTTTTGCACAAAAAATAAATGTTTAATAAGAAAACGTCAAGAACAAGACTTGCGAAATCTTAAAAATCAGGAGTTTACTATTGTAAATGACTGATTTTTAAGATGAGCGTAACGCAGTTATTGGCGTTTTCTTACAAACATTTACCAATTTGGTTTTCTTTTTTCCAGAAAAGCCTTCATTCCTTCTTCGCCTTCATTTTTAAATTGCGATCCAAAATATTCCGCTTCTAAATCGCAACCTTTTTCAAAGTCAGACAATAAGCCTTTTCTGGCAACATACTTAACTTTTTTAACAGCTTGAGGCCCTTTTGATGCAATTGTTTTTGCAATTTTCATAACCTCGTCCATCAGTTCTTCCGGTTCGGTAACTTTTTGAATTAATCCTATGCGAAGAGCCTCAGGAGCATTTATCATATTACCACTCATCAGTAATAATAATGCATCAGCTAATCCAACTAATCTTGGTAATCGTTGTGTTCCGGCATAACCTGGAATCATGCCAAGGTTTACTTCCGGTTGCCCGAATTTTGCTTTTGAACTTGCAATCCTAATGTCGCATCCCATGGCAAGTTCTAAACCTCCGCCAAGTGCAAAACCGTTAATAGCTGCAATTACCGGAATTTTCATTTTCTCAAGACTTCTGAATGTGTTTTGACCTACTTTAGAAAATGCCGATCCTTGCTCAATTGTCATATCAGCCATTTCAGAAATATCGGCACCGGCAACAAAAGCTTTACCTTCACCGGTGATTATCATTACTTTAACATTTTCTTTTTCAGAAATTTCAGCTATGGCAGCATCCATTTCATTAAAAAATCTTGTATTAAGTGCATTCATGGCTTCAGGTCTGCTTATTGTAACTAAAGCAATATTCTCGTAAGTTTCAATTTTTAAAATTTCATATTCCATATTATTATTATTTTCAACTTCCAAATTTAAAAAAATTTGTAGAAACTGATGTTAAAAACATTTTTAATTACTTAAATTTTGTCAAACATGCATAAACAGTCATCTTCTAAAAACATCTATCTTTTAACATATTTTAATAAAATAATTGTTGTAGTATGACTTTATTATTTATTTTTGTATCTATAATAACAAAAAAATGAAAAATCTCATAAAAAAAATAAGCTCTATTCTTTTAGCACTGGCTTTTCTTATTTCCAGTTCGGGATTTTTTATATATGAACATCATTGTAACAAACACAATTTATCAGAGATTTCTTTTCTTCTCGAAAATTTTGATTGTCATCACAATAATGAAACTGATCACTTGAATTGTGATAATGCTAGTGCTTGTTGTATGAATTCCGAAAATAACTTACTTTCCGCAAAGGAAATATTATCAAAAGAAAATAGCTGTTGCAAAACAAAAAATCATTTTTTTAAAATAAAATCTGCTTTTGAAAAACCAGTAATCAAAAATACTATTTTAGTAACTTCTAAAATAATTCATTTACTCAAAGACATTGTTAGCATTGATGATAATAAAGAAGACAGTAAACCAGATGCTAAACCAGATTTAAAGATTCATTTGTTTAGCGGGAAAAAACTTGTCTTTTTCTTGCATCAGCAAAAAATTACCCCACTTATATTTTAAATTTTATTAATCATTTCAGTTAAGACAATTATCATGTCTGATTCAATTTTTGTGTTGAAATCAGCATTGATATAAGTTATTTATTAATAATTTTTAAAATATGAAAACTAAAATATTTTCAACAGTAATATTACTGTTAATGATTTTGTCTAATTCATATTCACAAGAAATTCATGGTTTTGTTTATGAATTAGATAAAAACAAAAGCGAAGTTGCAATTCCGGGAGTAAACGTTTATTGGGAAAATACTACAAAAGGAATAAGCACAGATGCAAAAGGACATTTTGCACTAATGTACCCTAAAAAAACAAAGAAGGATAATTATAATCTTGTGATTAGTTTTATCGGGTATAAAAATGACACTCTGAAAATTGAGAGAAAACAGCTCGAAAATAAAAATAATGATAATGATGACTACAATCATCTAAAGATTATTTTATCATTAAATAGGGAGCTACAGGAAATTGAGATTATCAGCAAAGCTTATGGGGCTCATTATTCGAGAATAAACACAATTCTTACAAGTGAGATTACCGGAACTGAATTAAGAAAAGCAGCTTGTTGTAATCTTTCAGAAAGTTTTGAAACAAATGCTTCGGTTGATGTTTCGTTTAGTGATGCTATTTCAGGAGCTAAACAAATAAAATTACTCGGACTAGCTGGAATGTATAACCAGATTTTAATTGAAAATCTCCCAAATTTGAGAGGTCTTGCAACTTCTTACGGGCTTGGTTATATTCCGGGAAACTGGATGGAATCCATTCAGATTTCGAAAGGAACATCTTCGGTAAAAAATGGTTTTGAATCAATCTCAGGTCAGATAAATGTAGAATTTAAAAAACCTGATTCGGATGAGAAATTTTTCTTTAATGTTTACACAAATAATTTTGGTAAACTAGAAGGAAATATAAATTCTGCATTTAAGGTTAACGACAACTGGAGTACTATTTTTCTAATTCATGGCGAGAATCTTCAAAACAAAACAGACAATAATCAAGATGATTTTCTTGACATTCCTTTGATAAAGCAATTTAATGTATTAAACCGGTGGAAATATACCGGTAATAAAAACGTCAAAGGGCAATTTGGAATTAAAATTCTTGAAGAGAAAAGAAGTGGAGGAGAAATGAATTTTGAGAATTTTAGGGATACTCAAAATTTCGATTATTACGGTTTTAATATTAACACAAAACGCTATGAATTTTTTACAAAATCAGCTTATCTTTTTGATCGCCCTCTTACTAATATTGCTTTAATCCAGTCATTTATTCATCATCGCCAAAATTCATTTTTCGGTTTGAATAATTATGATGGAATTGAAGATAATTATTATGCTAATCTGATGTTCCAATCATATATTGGAAACACAAATCATACTTTTACAACAGGCCTGAGTTATGTTTATGACAATTATGACGAATCATTAAACGACAGTTTATTCTCAAGATTAGAAAGTATTCCGGGAGCATTCTTTGAGTACACTTACAAAAATCATGATAAACTTACTGTAATCTTAAGTATGAGGGCTGATTTTCATAATATTTATGGTGCGTTTTTTACACCACGATTTCATTTTAAATATGATTTGAATAAAAGCACGATTCTTAGAGGGTCGGCAGGAAAAGGATACAGAACTCCAAATATAATTGCTGACAATTTCTATCTTTTGGCAAGCTCCAGAAAACTCAACATCAGTAATAATATAAAGATGGAAGAAGCATGGAACTACGGAATAAACTTAACAAAGTATTTTAAAATCTCATCACGTGACTTAACTTTAAACCTTGAGTTTTATCGCACCTCTTTTGTCAATCAGGTTATTATCGACCGTGATCAAGATACTAGGAATATTTATATTTATAACCTTGACGGGAAATCTTATTCAAATTCGTATCAGATTGAAGCCAGTTATGAACTTTTCAAAGGTTTCGATATTTTGGCAGCAATACGATACAATGATGTAAAAATGACTATTAATAATGAACTCCTCCAAAAACCTTTGGTGAATAAATACAAAGGTTTGATCAATTTGTCATATGCAACAAATCTAAATAAATGGCAATTTGATTTCACAACTCAATTTAACGGTGACAGCAGAATTCCATCAACAGAAGGGAATCCTGAAGCGTATCGCAGATATACAGAATCACCGGCTTATACGATAATCAATGCTCAAATAACAAGATATTTCAGGAAATGGGAAATTTATATTGGTGGCGAAAATCTTACAAATTTCAAGCAAGATAATCCCATCATTGCTGCAGATAACCCTTTCGGAGAATATTTTGATTCTTCTTTGGTCTGGGGACCAATAATTGGCAGAAAAATATATGCAGGAATTCGATTACGAATAAATTAAATAACAATTAACTATAATTAAATATTAATAAATTAAATTTTAAAATTATGAAAACAACAAACAAAATTTTCTCAGTAATGGCCATTGTTTTATTTATGGTCACAGCAGTTAACACAAACTCTTTTGCTCAAGAAGCAAAAAAATATGATGAATGCAAAATCAAAGTTGAAGCTAATTGCAATAGTTGTAAAGCCAAAATTGAAAAAAATATGGCTTTCGAAAAAGGTATCAAAGATGTAAATGTTGATCTTGAAACTAAAGTTGCAACTTTAAAATTCAAGACTGAAAAAACCAGTCCTGAAAAATTACTCGCAGCAGTTCAAAAACTGGGTTACAAAGCTAAATTAGTAAAGTCTGATGCTAAAGTAAAATCTGACTTAAATAAATGTAACGACCCTGCTCCTTGCAAAACAACAAAATGTAAAAGCAAAAAAAGCGGTTGTTGTTCAGGCAAAAGCAAATAGTTTTTAAAAACAATTTTAAATAAAAAAATGACCAGAGATTTTGGAATTATTTCCATCTAATCTGGTCATTTTTATTTTATGAAATATTTAAAAAAATTTACTAATACAAACCTTTAACTCTCGGCTTTCCTGCAATAAAATCTTTCAAATAAAATGGTTCAAAATATGCTACATCTTCGAAATCACTTTTATTAAATTTAAAATTTACTACCTCTAACATATATTGAGATGAGGGGAAAAAATCATCAAGAAATTCAACATTATTTTTTTGTCCTAAAACAATTTTGCATTTTTCAGCTCCATCACCGAAAAAAAACATCTTTTTTGTTTTCAGAATTTCATCAAAAGAGTTCTCATCAATAATTTCTGCCATTACTTTCCGAACCTCATTTCCATTAATATCATATAAAGCGGAATAAACTTCCATTCGACGGGCATCAATCATCGGGCACAACAAAACATTATTATCATTATTTATATCAGAAATTATTTTGGATGCTCCTAAGGCCATCGAATGTAATGTCCCAACAGAAATAAGCGGAATATCCAAAGCATAACAAAAACCCTTAGCAGTTGAAACTCCAATCCGCAAACCGGTATATGAGCCGGGACCTTTACTTATGGCAATTGCATCCAAGTCCGAAAATTCAAGATTATTTTCACGGAGCATTTCATCAATCATCAAAGTAACAAACTTTGAGTGTGAATTTGCTTCTTTGCTTTCTTTTAGTGCAATAATCTTTTTATCAGTAATTAAAGCTACCGAGCAAACCTGAGTTGCTGTTTCTATGCAAAGAATATTTGGCATTATTGTTCAAGTTTTTGAATTTGTTTTAATATTCATGAAAATCGGTATTCAACTTCTTACTAGAAACAAAAACATTAATCATCAGAACTAAACAATTCCTTTTTGTCAACTACTTCAACATCATCATTGTTTTTCAGTCCTTTTGAAACTGCTCTGTATGGAGCAACAATAATTTTCTGCCCTTCGGTTAATCCTTCGATTATTTGGATATACATATTATTTTGGATGCCGGTTTTTACTTCCTGCATAACAGCTTTTTTATCAACATAAAGGAAAACATACTCTCTAACTTCCTTGTCTTTCTTTATTTTTTCATCTTTTTCAACTCTTTCTTCTTCTCTTTTTTCGAGTATGGATTTTTCCTTTCCGGAAGTATCAGCTCTTGTTGTAACTGCCTGAATAGGTACAGTTAATATTTGATATGCTGTCTCGGTTTGAATATCAACAGTTGCCGACATTCCCGGTCTGAAAGGTGATTGATTTGGCTTATCTTCAGGAATTAAATCAAAATACGAATCACGAAGAATTAAAATTTTTACATCGAAGTTTGTTACCTGGTCGGCACTCACACCAATAGTATTGGCTGAAGTAGCAATTTCAGTAACAACTCCTTTGAATTTTTTATTCAAATAAGCATCAACTTCAATAATTGAAGTATCATTCAAATTAACTCTTACAATATCATTTTCATTAACCTCAACATTGACTTCCATATTTCTTAAATCGGCAATACGCATAATTTCGGTACCACTAGAAAACTGAGAAGCTCCGGTAACACGCTCACCAACTTCAATATTTAATTTTGAAACAGTTCCGTCGTTTGGAGCATAAATACTTGTTCGGTTTAAATTCTCTCTTGCTTCTTTTAATGAAGCCATCGAACTGTTTACTGAAAAATTAGCTGCTTTTACACTTTCTTTGGCTGCTTCAACTTCAGCTTCAGCAACTGCAAATTGCGCTCGAGCTGCATCGAAATCAGCTGCAGAAATTACATTTTGTTCCCAAAGTTTTTTGTTTCTATCAAAAGATAATCTGGCATTTTCAAACTGAGCTTTTACCTGGGCAAGACGAGCTTTTGCATTAGCTTTATTTGCTTTTTGCGAGTTAAGTGCGGCTTCAGTTCTTTCAAGATTCGACTCATAAAATTCGGGGTCGATCTTGGCAAGCAATTTACCTTTTTTTACTTCCTCACCTTCTTTCACATATAACTCAACAACCTCACCAGAAATATACGGGCTTATTTTTACATCAACTTCAGGTTGAATTTTTCCGTTTGCAGCAACAGATTCTACAATTGTACGCTTTTCAGCTAACTCTGTACTTACTTTTTTATAATGAGAGTTTTTCTTTTTATTTACTGCTACTATTATTAAAACCACTATTAACAAACCTCCAATGATAAAAAACCATTTTTTGTTTTTCGATTTTTTCTTTGTTGAATTTTTCTTCATCTGTATATTTTTTTTCCTGAATTATTATGATTTGTAAAAATACATATTTCCCATATATTATAAGCGCTTAAAGTTTTTAGTGACTAAAATATTTAAAGTTATGACCTCCTTATAATTAAAGAAAAAATCTCTAGTTTTTTATCTTTAATAACTTTTGTTCACTTTAAGTACTTCTTTACAAAAACTATTTATACTCATCAATTGATAATGGTTTACTCATATAAAAGTCGAGTATTTTTGCTTTAAAAATATAATTGTACTTAGCAGAAAGAAGTTCTGATTCAGCTTTGGTTAATTGCTGTTTTGCAACATTATAATCAATTGAATTTACCATCCCAACATTAAACTTTTTCTCCATATACATAAATGCTTCTGAAAACGAAAGGAGTGATTTTTTTGTTGCATTATAAGATTTATAGGCTGCAACAGCATCAGCAAAAGCTTGTTCAACATTTTTTCTGACTTGATTTTTTTGAAGTTGTAAATTGTATTGAGAGTTTTCAATTCCCATTCTTGCCTGACTTACATACGTAGAAACCTGGTAACCATTAAAAATTGGTATTGACAATGATAGCGCTAACGACCTGTTTTGATGGTCATTAAACTGCTCTCCGAAAGGAATTACATCACCAAAATTTGGATCCGTTGGATCAAAAACTGCTATCTGATCAGAATAATTTGTTCCCCATCCAGCTCTTAAGGATAAACTTGGACTCCTGCTACCTTTAGCAATTGCAAGACTTCTTTCAGAGCTTTTTAATCTGTATTCGGCACTTTTAATTTCAGGAAGATTAGTTAGTGCATATCTGTATATTTGCATTGATGGAATTATTTCCGGCTCTTTTTTGATTTTAAGCTGTGGTTTGTAAATTACAAAATTATCAGAAGCTTCAAGATCAAGAATTTGTTGAAGATCGAGATATGCAAGATTCAATTGATTTTTAGCATTTATTAAATTAAGTTCTTCAGCTGCCCCCTGCGACTGTACATCAAGTAAACTACCTTTTGCAAGAGTTCCTGCTTCAACCATTTTTCTGGTTCTGTCGATTTGTAATTTTGTAATCTCAACTGATTCGCTGGAAGTTGCAACAAGCTCATGAGAAAATAAAATCTGTAAATATGCAGCAGCAATCATCAAAGAAATATCATCTCTCATTTTGTCTGAATCAAATTTACTTGCGAGATATTCGTATTGGTTCTTTTTTATTTGATTTAAATTTTGCAATCCATTAAAAATTGTAACATTACCATTTAATGAAAAATAATCCTGTGTAGTTTGCTGGTTTGTATATTCGTAGGTTGCCATATCTACCGACCTACCCCATCCATAGCTGTGACTTACACTTCCGTTTACCGATGGAAGCAAATTTAATTTACTCTGCAAAAGATTTGCTTTATTAGATTCTGAGGATAATTCGCTTTGCTTTATCTGAATATTATTATCCAAAGCATAATCAATACAATCCTTTAACTTCCAAATTTCTGATTGTGAGATTCCCTGAATACCCAAAGATATAAGACCAAAAACTAAAACTACTACTTTCAAATTTTTAAATTTTTTCATTTTGCTCATTTTGTTCATTTTATTATTAAAAAAATATTATACAAATTTTATTAATCCAAAACAAATTGCTAAAAATATGCCATTTTTGTATTTCGTTAATTTTAAACTTTTTATATGAATAATACGATTTGCTTTTGAATAAAAGTGTACGATTAAAAACAAATATGTCCAGTATTGAACAACGAAAAATCCAATTAAAAAAATAAACTTATTTTATTTTAAAATTTTGGATAAATTTACAAAATAATTACATATAAAAATTAACGAAAATGAAACATTTTAAGTATTTGCTTACAATATTTTTAATTTTAATTGTTAGTACTTTAACTGCACAAAAATATAATTTTAATTCATCTTTCATTGGTGATACAATTGATGCTGTTCATTATGATATTTATCTTGAAGAAATTGATTTTTCAGCTAAAACAATTCAGGCTTACACCAAAGTTCAATTAACTCCTTTAGTAGACAATCTAAACTCAATTACCTTAGAATTGATTGATTTAACGGTAGATGAAGTTTTTATTAATGATATTGAAATTACCACATTTACTCATGAAGATGGTTTTATTCATATTCCTCTTTTAAACCCGGTAAATACAAACGACACATTAATTGCCGAGATTCATTATTTCGGACAACCTTTTTGTGAAAATTGGGGAGGATTTCATTTTTCGGGAGATTATGCTTTTAACCTTGGGGTAGGCTTTGATTCCGATCCTCATAACCTTGGAAAATCATGGTTCCCATGTGTTGATGATTTTACCGATCGGGCAACATACGATTGCTTTGTAACTGTTGTTGATACCCAGAAAGCAATCTGCGGAGGCACACTTATCGAAACTATTGATAATGGGAATAACACATTGACTTTTCACTGGCAAATTCCTCAGACAATTCCAACTTATCTTGCTTCGGTGGCTGTTGGAGAATATGAAGTAGTTAATGATACTTTCAATGGAATAAATGGAGATATCCCCATAAGTATTTATGTCAGACCATTTATTACAGGAAATGTACTGGGCTCTTTTATTCATTTAAAAGAAATCATGAATAATTTCGAATCATATTTTGGTCCTTATCCCTGGGACAGAATCGGGTATATTGAAACCGCAAAAGGAGCTATGGAACATGCCACAAGTATTGCTTATCCTTATGGTTGTA
>Ga0222678_1000165_pt1 | contig 35638 bp, 24 predicted proteins | sample AntAcemetagen937_FD_179801 | JGI IMG/M metagenome (GOLD analysis project Ga0222678, IMG submission 179801) | Saline water microbial communities from Ace Lake, Antarctica - #937 | ecosystem: Environmental > Aquatic > Non-marine Saline and Alkaline > Saline | place: Antarctica: Ace Lake... | reverse complement strand
AAGATTATAAAAATTGCTGATTAGTGAAATATCTTTTCCAATTGGATATCCGTTTTCCATTCCAATAAAAATAGCTCTTTTCCCTTGCTTTTCAATTTCATAAGCATCTTGCGGACTTAGTGCTAATTGAGCTAAATCTGAATACTTTTTAAGCGCCGAATGAATGGAATCAGAAATTTCCAGTGCATAATTTTTTACTTTTTCGTTTCCTTCAGGAGTTCGTTTTCCCTGACCGGTAAAAATTGCAAAAAATATTGCATCAAGTCCGCCTTCTTTCATTCTTGGAAAATCGACTTTACTCCTGTCCTTTTTTGCATCATGACGCTTTCCGACATCAAATTCCGAATGAGTCAAATTCATCGGGGTATCAACATGGGAGTCAATGGTTAAAACTTTTTCATGAATGCGTGCAGCTTTTTCTTCAACAGTTTCCTTTTTTACATTATCACATGATAGTAGAATAAAAGCAATAAATAAAGCAGCTTTAAAAATCGGGTTACTAATAATATTTTTCATACAAAACATTTTTTAATTAAGGGTTTAAATATAATCTTTCTAAAATCAGGAACTAAATCAATTAATCATACAATTTAAGATATTCATAGGAATTTCCAGTCCAACTTAAATACTTTTCAAAATCTTTATAACTTAATACAAGTGAAAAAGTATTAACATTTGGATGAAAAGAAATTTTATCTGATTCTTTCAAATTCTCATCAAGAAAAATATGAACATGGTTTTCTTCATCATTAATTAAACCAAAAGGAGTAACAGATCCGGGCTGAACACCAAGATATTTCTTCAATCTTTTATCCGAAGCAAGACTTAGTTTTCCTTGCTTTAATCTCTGTTCGAGGTCGTGGATTGCAAGCTTTTGTACATGCTTTAAAATTACGAGATAATGCTTTTTTCCCTTATGATTTCTAAAAAACAGATTCTTACAATGCGTTGCATCAATATCTTTCCAATACTCTAATGCTACTTCAATTGTTGGCAAAGGAGGATGGGAAAATATTTCATATTCAATTTCCAGATCACATAAAACTTTCAGTACTTTTTCTTTGTTTTTCTGTTCGTCCATATTTTCTCTAAGGAATCTTTATTCTGATTTTTGTGCGAATTTACAATATTGTTTTATGTTTTCATTTCTATAATAGAATTTTTATACTTTTGCTGCTACAAATTCAATTTATATGGCATTAATACATTCGTTTGAAAAAAGTGGAAATATACTTTTCAAATACAGAGGACAAATTCCTTTAATATTATTTATTATTGCTTTGCCTGTAATATATTTCACTAACTACACAATAATATCAGACTCACTTAACTCGATTATAACAATTGTTGCTATTTCATTAAGTTTTTTGGGATTTCTTATCAGGGCAACTTCAATTGGAACAACACCAGAAGGAACATCAGGAAGAAACACAAAAAACCAGGTTGCGGAATCGCTTAACGAAACAGGAATTTATTCAACCGTACGTCACCCCTTATATTTAGGAAATTTCTTTATGTGGATAGGAATCGTTCTTTTTACTTACAATATTTATTTTATTATAATTGTATCTCTTGCATTTTGGTTGTATTACGAAAGAATTATGTTTGCTGAAGAACGCTTTCTGGAAAAAAAATTCGGACAAAAATATCTTGAATGGTCATTGACAGTTCCGGCATTTATTCCATCATTTAAAAATTACAAAAAAAACACAACTCCTTTTTCTTTTATAAGTGTTTTAAGACGCGAATATTCCGGATTTTTAGCAACAACCCTATGTTTTACTTTTATCGATCATTTTAGATTTTTTCTGTTGACACAGGAAATAAAATGGGACAGAGCATCAACATATATTCTTGCAATAGCAATAATTATCACTTTAACGTTACGAACAATAAAACATAGTACTAAGCTATTAAACGAAGAAGGAAGATCGTAGAAATTTCATCAATTATATTATTTCTCATGAATTATTAAAGTTTAATTCTCATATGCTCTGCATTGTATTAAAAAAAATCCTGTTTGATACCTCAATAAATCTGCTGAAAAGCATCTCATTTTAACTAAATTGTGATAAAATATTACTTATTCGAAAATATTTTTATATATTTGTTAGCACAATCAAAATAAAAGTTTATATTTGCAGCTCAAATAAATAAAAAAAATTATGAATAACGGAACAGTAAAATTTTTCAATAATTCTAAAGGATTTGGATTCATCACTCCAGATGAAGGAGATAAAGATGTATTTGTACATGTTAATAGTCTAATTGATGAAATTAAAGAAGGTGACAAAGTAAGCTACGATGTAGAAGAAGGTCCAAAAGGAATGAACGCAGTAAATGTTAAAGTAATCTAATCCATTACTTTAAACATATTTGTGTAGAAAAGCCTGTCATAATTGATAGGCTTTTTTATTTGTGACAATAATTAAAAACGTGCATAGTCGAATAGCCCTCCCCATCAGTAAACACTGAAAGGGAAAATCTCTCACACTACTACCTTTCGGCAAGCTCAGGATAAACCAAGCAGGTCTCGTATACAGCGGTTCGTTAAAATAGGAGAAACTTTGCAATAATGGTCAAACATGGAAGTGTATCCACGCTTTACCAATCTGATTAATGTGATTGTTGTACCCAATATTGGACTTTGTGCCACTTTCCAGCCACCCATACAAGTTCTGCTGAAAGGCAACCAAATTGTGATAAAATATTATTTATTCGAAGTGTTTTTATATATTTGTTAGCAGCAAGCATAAACTCAAGACAAATAAAACAATATATGCCAAATAGCAATGACATAATTATTCGAGAGATTAAGACAGAAGAAGTTAATATTCTTGAAGACATGCTTTATGAATCAATTTATCAACTGGATGAAACAAATCCTATTCCTCGTGAAGTAATAAATGTTCCAAAAGTTCGAGTTTATATTGAAAATTTTGGACAAAAAAAAGACGATTTTTGTTTTGTTGCAGATTTGAATGGTCAAATAATCGGAGCAGTTTGGATAAGGATATTAGCCGATGAAATAAAAGGTTATGGAAACGTTGACGACAAAACTCCAGAATTTGCCATTTCTTTATTTAAAGAATATCGAAAACAAGGAATTGGAACACTTCTAATGAAAAAGATGATTTCGTATTTAGAAGAAAATGGATATAAGCAAACGTCTTTGAGTGTTCAAAAAGAGAATTATGCTGTAAGAATGTATAAAAGTCTTGGTTTCGAAATAATTGATGAAAACAAGGAAGATTATATAATGTTGTTGAAATTAAGAGATGAAGAAAAATCAATCAGGTTAAGTACAAATTTAATGTGAAGCATGTGCCTTAACAAACACACATAAAAAAATAATAAAATGTGCTTTTACTATTAAAATTAAGATTAGCCCCAATCCATGCAGAGATAAATTATCTATTATTATTGACACCAAAAATTCAGGACAATATTATTTTGAAATTTTAAATATTAATTGTGAAAAGTATAAGAAAGGTATTTATTTGTGTGAAATCAAGAGATTTTATCCAGTCGACTCATAACCTCATCAAGCACCTCCCCTGCTTTTCCCTGCAAAAAAATGTCAGTTATCTGAGAAGTATATTTTGATTCGTTTGGATTGATCTCAATTATTTTAGCTCCATTTTGTTTTGCAATAAATGGCATCTGGCTTGCAGGCACAACCTCACCTGTCGATCCAATCACAATAAAAACATCAGAATTTTGGGCTGCTTCAATTGATTTTTGATATGCTATTTGTGGTATTCCCTCACCAAAGAAAATAAAATCAGGTTTTAGTAAATGACCACATTCTTTACATTTTGGAGGCAACTTTTTAAAAATTTCATCTTTAACTGTATATTTTTTCCCACATGAAGTGCAAACTAAAGTTTTTGAATTGCCATGAAATTCATGTACAACTTCACTTCCTGCTTCCTGATGAAGATTGTCGATATTTTGAGTAATAACAGCACTCAGATAATTTTGTTTTTCCATTTCGGCAAGGACTTCATGAGCACGATTAAACTTTGCAGTTCCAAAAAAATCATAAAATATTTCTTTTATCACCGACCACGATTCTTTGGGATTGTTATAAAAATAATTCAAATCAAGGACAATGGGATCATATTTATTCCATAAACCGCCATCGCCACGAAATGGTGGAATACCACTTTCGACTGATATGCCTGCTCCGGTAAATGCTGTAGTTCGTTTTGATTTTTTTATAATCTCAACAACTTCTTTTATTTTATTTTCCAATTTATTTTATTTTGTTATATATTGATTTCTGTCGTTTCAAAGATAAAAATTTTTTTGATTATCTTTTTTGTACAAAATAATACCAATTGAATTTTCGAATTTCTAAATTGCTGATAAATATTTTGAAATATTTTTTTCTTTGTCAAGGCAAATATTCTTTGCATCCGTATGGACGGAAATAATATTTAACGCAGAGAAAGGAAAAAAGAAACGAAATATATCGGTAATTTGGATGTTCTTTGGTATAAACAATAAATTAGAATTTAAAAGATAATCCAACACCAAACGACTGATTTAACTGTAATCTTGGTCCTTCGCCAACTTTAATATTTACACCATCAACAATATCATAAACAGCAATATTAATATCATGATCATATATCATACGGAGATAAAGCTCAGTTGAAATATGTTTATTCACAGAAAATGTAATATTCGATTCCCAGTCAACGTCAATGTTCCATCTGTTTGGCATATTTTCGTCAAAATAATTATTGTATAAGTTCAGGGTTGACTCAGCATTAATATTTTTAACAAGTTCTTTTTCAAATTTCATTACGAGGTTTATCCCAAATTCAGCCTTTTGGTTTTTACCTTTTACAAGAACAGCACCAGTGGAATCATCAATAACCCCAGGTGTAACACCATAAGCACCTTTATTTGCCAATTCCTGATCTAAAACAAGAGTCAATTTTCCTGAGGCAGGAGAAAATAAGACAGAAAAATATTTTGTTGGTTTAAAATCAAGTCCTGCAGATAAAGTAATATATGCCGGAGCAAAAAACTTTGAAACTTTTACCGAATCATTTGGATATTTATAACCATTCGAAAATTGTGTTTTAACATCAAAAGCCATGGAATAAAACCAATTTTTAAAAGCTTTATAACCAACAGAGGAACGCAAATAAATCTGATCATCAGTTTTTTGCATTTTCAATTCTTTTGTACCCATAATCCCATATAGAAATTTCAGGTCATTCTGAAAATTAAAATTCTCCTTTTTGTAATTGGCTTTGACTTTTATGGTAGCTCTTCCCGACAAGGAGCTTTCTCCCCCCTTTGCCCAATTAACAAGACTTACCTGATTAAAATGTACTGCGGAATAAAATTGTGTTTTCCAATATCTTACAGAATCAGGGATTTTTACACTTGCCGTAGTGTCTATCAAATTATTTGAAAATAATGCTAAGCTAATAACAGAAAATATAAATACTAAAACCGTTTTCATTCTTATTGATTAATTATTTTGTATATAATCTTGCAAAAATAATAAATTATAATAAGTTTTTTTTCATTATCAAATAACTTTTTTTTAAAAAAGTAATCTGGTGCAATTATACTAATGAATTGTCCGCAGTAACGAATTTCATAATTAAATAAAAAAATCATAAAATGGCTTTGAGTTTAAAAGCAAAAGCCATTATATTTTAAATAAAAATGCCCGCATTATTTTGCGGGCATTTCAAACCAAAAAAATCAAAGAAGAAATTATAGAAACAAATAAATTGTTCCCGAGTTACCATTTCTTTCCCAATCAAGTTTAAATTTTGTAGGACAGTCGTCACCGCTTACAGGTTGGTTGTTGCTATCATAACCAAATGTAATAGTTGCACTTTTATTACTATCTCCCGGGATTTGATGAACTCTTATCCCTGAAACAGGATCCCAGTCACAAAGTTGTTTATATTCTACTGCTTGAATAATTTGAGTATAAAAATCTTCACCATTTCTGTTTGTTCCCCATACAGTAAGATTTTCGTATCCATTAGCTGTTCCAAACCCGCTTACAGTTATGACAAATTCGCTTGGTGCACCTGTAAAAAGTTTCTGTCTTGCAAAATTCCAAACTCTGCTTGTGCCATTTCCAAACACAGCATCCATAGAACCTGTAGCTCTGTGAACAACATATTCAACTCCATTTCCTATTTGCCAGATAATTCCTCCGCTTTCATTCTCAAGAAATCGTGTACCGTTAAGAGTAACTGTTCGCTGTGTACCAACTTTTGTTATTGTAAAGTCAATAATTTTAACATTAACAGTTGCTCCTGCTTCGCACCAATTCACACCTACAAGTTTCCTGATTTCAACATTTCCGGTTCTAACTCTGTTTCCTGCACAGTTTAAACCATCATAAGTAACATAAAAAGTAACTGTGTCATTCAAAACTACAACCGAATCAAGAGTTGCATTACAAGGTGGTATCCACCAATTTGTTGATTTAAAATTGCTTTCTGACAAAAAAGAACAAACATCATTCATGATTCCATCAGAAGATTGAACTATAAGATTTTCATCTTGCGAAAGAGCTTCCATTGATGATGTATCGGTTATTTCAGGATCGGGATTTTTTTTACATCCAACAATCGCCAAACTAAATACTAAAATTAATACTGCACTAAATTTTAATGTTTTCATGATAAATAAGTTTTTAATAGATATTAAAATTTCGTATTTTTTTCTTGCATATTGAACACTAATGTAGTATATTAGTAAATTAGTTTTATCGTTCTATTCAATTAGTATTAGATAATTATTTTAGAAATTTTTAAACTTTTTTTATTGCAATTAAGTTAGAATATCTGGAAAATCTCAATTAACTATTTTAGTTACTACTTAATACTCTAACTTCAACTCAAGTCCAGAATCAATAAATTTTTCTAAATTTTTTGTTTTTCAATTTTTGGCATTCTTCCCTTTGTGTGTCAAATAGTTTTATAAAAAATTCATGAAACAAAGAGATACTATAATCTACTCATTACTTATCGTCCTTACTATTGGCTGTCAGAAAAAGATATGTGCACAACAATTAGCCATTGACTCTCTGATTAATGAATTAAAAAGTGAAAATTTTGAAAACATCAGGGCTGTTAATGATTCCAACAAGTTGCTCGTTGCATTTGAGAATAATTATTATCGAAACAAAATCCATGGAATCGGAAAAGCAATTAAAATAAGTTCAAATTATATTCTTAATAAAGATAAGATTGAGTTAATACTTTTACAAAAAGATGTTCCTCAACTTAATATTACTGTTTTAAAGTTAATAAATACGTATTATAAATTAAGTACTGTAGAAAGTGATAAAAAAATTCTAATTAACTCCAAAACTAATAAAGTTTGGAATAAGCTTAAAAAACAAAAAGCAATTAATACTCATTCGAATAAAATTGACTTTATCATCTACCCACAGTTTTATTTACAGAATGTGTATTTTCAAAAAATCTATGAAATCCAACTAAATCTTGCTCCAGCAGTAGAAGTTTCACTTTGGAGAGGAATGCTATTTACAGGACAACTTATTTTTCCTTTGGTTAACGATCTGGGTTACGAAGGAAATTATATACGACCTGGTTTTGTTACTATCTCTCAATATTTCCGGTTACCTGGCTCACTAACAGGCAGACTAAGTATCGGGAATTTTAACGCCAATCGTTATGGTGCTGATATAAATTTATTCTATCCCTTTGCAAAAGACAGATGGTATTTTGGTTTTAATGCCGGTATTACAGGTGATTCCCGTTTCTACAAAGGCCAATGGGTTAAAAACAATCTCAATGTGATTACCTGGTATTTAAAAACAGGATATTACTACCCAAAATTCAATTTACAATTTGATTTTAGTTTTGGGCAATACTTGTATGGCGATAAAGGCTTTCGTGCCGACTGTACAAGGTATTTTGGTGAAACTGCAATAGGATTTTATGCCATGTATTCCGGCGGAGAATCTAATGGTGGGTTCCATTTTGCTATCCCTCTGCCGCCTCGTAAGCGAGGAAAACGCAGAACACTTAACATTTTGCCACCTCGGTTTTTCGACTGGGAATATAATGCCGGTACCGAATTTATTAAAGGCAGGTATTATGAAATACGGCCTAATGAAAACCGAATGGAGCAATTTGAAATAAATATGTATAAATAAATTTTTTGCAAAATTAAAAAAAAGGATATTATGTTTATAAAAATAAGAAATAGTATAATTTTTCGATGTCTATTGTATATAAATGCTATAAATTTGGTATTACTACAATCTTGTTCGAAAAATGTTGGAAGAGTCTATGAGAGAATGGACGAATATACTGAGTTTGTTAGTGAAATCGGTATTCATGATGATAATAATAATGAAAGACTGGAATACACAATTTTGCTAAATCCACAAACTAACGATTATTTATTTCTTGCTTCTAATTATGATGAAAATAATAATAAAATTGGAGAAGCATATATTTATATTGATGCAGATGTAATTACTAAAGTAGATTCCCAAGAATTAGCTCTTCCCGGGACATCAAAAATACAGATTAGTGAATCAGAATATTTAAATATAATTATTAGTGAGGATACCATAAATACCAATTATTATTCAGGGGTTGCTAATCTTCTGGATTCAAATGATACTTATAGCTTTCAATTTCCTAAGGATACGAAAGCGATAGTAACAACAACAATAATCATTGTTGGAATTGGGGCTACACTTTGTCTTATCTTGTGTCTCGTTGTTCTTTTAGGTTGTGATGGTTCAACATCGGCCAGTGTCACATGGCATAGTGGTTGTACTTGTAACTGCCATGAAGGTGGTAGTGGGAATTAATTAATAATCGAAATATTATGAATAATCAAATAAAAAATATCGTACTGCTCCTGTTGTTAAGCACATTAACAGTCGAGCTAAATGCACAAGGAGATGGTAAATTTTCTGTGAAAAGTGTAACTGCTTCAATTGGTTGGTACAAACCATCCATGGATTACTGGAATGATGAATACCTATCGATACTTGGAATTGATAAGAAATTTGAGGGAAATTTATCAATAGGAAGCCAAATAGAATTCTCGCTTCCAGCTAAGTTTAGATGTAGGATTGGAGGTTCATATTGGTCGGACAATGTTAAACCTGCAGATGAGAATCCCTTTAAAGAATTAAAGATTTCTTTTACCCGTTTTAGTCTGGCAGGTATCTATGCATTTGACAATGCTAATCTCCCTATAATTCCTTATTTGGGTTTTCAGGGTACATTTTTTATGATTAAGAATAGCCTGGAAGATAATACGGGAACATCAACTGAACAAGGTCAGGATTATTCATGGGCTCCTTTGGTTGGGGTTGAGAAAACACTAATTAATCATCTTATTATTGGAATTGAGTTTAAGTATCATCTTGGACGATATGTACAGGATGCGCTATCTTTTATTGGATTGGTTGACAAGACAGTACATATTTCCGGGTCGGAAATAAATTTCAAAATAGGTTATAAATTCTAATCGTATTTACCGGGTTGGGGTTCTTATTTTTGACATCCTAACTCGGCTTTTCAATAATTTAAGCAATGAATAGAATTTTTATTATTCTAATAGCTATTTCCATATCTATGGCAATTTCAGGCCAATCGTTACCCGGGCCAACAGGTTTGTTAAATATTCCATCGGCTGATATGCAAAAAGATGGAACTTTTTTTTCGGGTTTAAATTATTTGAATAAAAACTATTTAAACTCTTATGGAGAAAATAAATACAATTGCCTTGCTTACTATTTTGATATGACTTTTTTGCCTTTTTTAGAAATCAATTTTAGAAGTACCCGTCTTCAAAATAAAGAAGGTAGTGGTTATACTGTTGATAGAATGTTTTCAGGGCGTTTACGTTTATTGAAGGAGAAGAAATATTTTCCTTCCATTGTAATTGGTGGAAATGATTTGTACACAAGTGTCAGTGGTAGTGGAAACCAATATTTTGGTGCTTTGTATGCTGTGTTTACTAAGCATTTTAATATCTATAAATCTGATTTAGGTTTGACACTTGGATATGGAATTGATGCATTTCGTAATAACCAGATCAAGGGATTTTTTGCCGGTATATCTTTTCGACCTTCTTTTTTAAAAGAGTTATCCATTATAATTGAACATGATACGATGTGTTTTAATGCCGGAGCAACACTTCTTCTTTTTAATCATCTTTATCTTTTTGCGATGGCTCAAGGAATGGAAGTTTTTTCTGGTGGCATTGCTTATCGTATCTATTTGTAAAGTAATTATTGTATAAGTTCAGGGTTGACTCAGCATTAATATTTTTAACAAGTTCTTTTTCAAATTTCATTACGAGGTTTATCCCAAATTCAGCCTTTTGATTTTTACCTTTTACAAGAACAGCACCAGTGGAATCATCAATAACTCCAGGTGTAACACCATAAGCACCTTTATTTGCCAAGTCCTGATCTAAAACAAGAGTCAATTTTCCTGAGGCAGGAGAAAATAAGACAGAAAAATATTTTGTTGGTTTAAAATCAAGTCCGGCAGATAAAGTAATATATGCCGGAGCAAAAAACTTTGATACTTTTACCGAATCATTTGGATATTTATAACCATTCGAAAATTGTGTTTTAACATCAAAAGCCATGGAGTAAAACCAATTTTTAAAAGCTTTATAACCAATAGAGGAACGTAAATAAATCTGATCATCAGTTTTTTGCATTTTCAATTCTTTTGTACCCATAATCCCATATAGAAATTTCAGGTCATTCTGAAAATTAAAATTCTCCTTTTTGTAATTGGCTTTGACTTTCATGGTAGCTCTTCCCGACAAGGAGCTTTCTCCCCCCTTTGCCCAATTAACAAGGCTTACCTGATTAAAATGTACTGCGGAATAAAATTGTGTTTTCCAATATTTTACAGAATCGGGGATTTTTACACTTGCCGTAGTGTCTGTCAAATTATTTGAAAATAATGCTAAGCTAATAACAGAAAAAATAAATACTAAAACCGTTTTCATTCTTATTAATTAATTATTTTGTATATAATCTTGCAAAAATAATAAATTATAATAAGTTTTTTTTCATTATCAAATAACTTTTTTTTAAAAAAGTAATCTGGTAAAATTATACTAATGAAACTCCCCGCCGCAAGAAGTCGGGGTATCTATATGTAAACTATTTTCCACCGCAAGCAGCGGGGAACCTACCTGCCGGCAGGCAGGTATAACCCTGTAGATACCTCGACTAAGTTCGGGATCAGTTCGATTTAAACATTTATTGCGAATACTTGTTGCGAGATATATTTTAACTGATTTTGAAATATCAATGCTTTGACGTTTCTCCCAAAGATTATTAAACGAAAAACTATTGAAATTTGTATTTTTGTTTTCAATAATTTAAAAAATCATTGTAAATTTATAAACTTATTAAAAATAGAATTTTGGCTCTATGTTGGAATAAGTGCGTAAATATTTAAAAGCCACAGATTCTCAGATTTATTAGTAAATTATTTTTACAGAAACATTTTTGTTTTGTTATCAGGCATTACAGAAAAAAAAAGAAATAATCTGTGAATCTGTGGCAAATTTGAAAACTCATATATTATTATAAGTAATTTATTTTACAGCTAAACAATTACTAAAATTGCAAACATTCAATCATAAAACCAAAATATTCTTACTAAGAAAAATACTATGTTTTTTCTTTTTGGTGATTACTATTTTTCCCATCAAGGCAGAAAATAATCCTAAGATTAAATCTATAAGAACAGATGTTTATGCTCGTTTTACGGATTTCTCACCTATTCTCGGAAATTCAGCAGGAAAAATTGTGGATATAGAACAAGATAAATACGGTTATATCTGGCTTGCAGGCACAAAATGTTTATCCCGCTTCGATGGAAATATTATCAAACATTATGTAAATGATTGGACTCCCGAATCTCTTCCTTCTTCAAAAGTTTATTGTATTGAGACTGATTACTTTGGAAGATTGTGGGTTGGAACAGAAAACGGTTTATGTTATTACGATTATAATAATGATGATTTTATAAAAATTTTTGGACCGGATACTACTAAAAATCCTTCCGATACTTTTTATATAAGAGAAATATTAGCAGAAGGTGATAGTTTGTTATGGATAAATACTCAACAAGGTTATCTTTGGAAAGTTGATATAAACACTCTTGAAGTTTTAAAGCAGTATAAACATCCATATACAGATCAGCCATATTATTATTATAATTCTGTTTTTCGTGATGATGATAAAAAAATTTGGCTGGGAGGTCGGGGACAAGGGCCATTTATACTCAATGAAAAAAATGGTAAATTAAAAAACTTTCCGAAAAGTAATTATATAGATATTCCCGGGATTAAAAGAGGAGATGATATTGCATATTTTAATATTGATTCAAAAGGAAATTTTTGGATTGGTTCTACAGATGGAATTTATCTGTACAACAAAAATGATTCTTCATTTAATATGTTTTACAAAACTTCTTCATGGGCGATGATCGAAGACCATCTGGGTGATCTATGGTTTGCAATTGCAAACGGACTTGGACATTATCATCATGAAAATGGAGAAATGATATTTTATTTACCAAATGAAGAAGATAATGAATCCCTTATTGGGAGTTATATATATGATGTTTTTGAGGATAATTATAATCAAATTTGGGTTGCATCTGCACGTGGAGTTTCTGTTTACAAACCTGAAACTCCGGGTGTTCAATATCTTTTTCATATTCCGGGAATTCAGGAAACACCAATTTCTTCTTCAATCTCAGCATTATCACAAGATGAAAAAGGAATAGTGTGGATTGGTACTTCAGAAAATGGTATTGACAGTTACGATCCGGAAGAATATGCTATTACTCATTTTAACACAAAAAATACAAAAGGTCTTCCTTCAGGTAAAATTCGAAGTATCACGATAAGTCCTGATGGAAATATTTATTGCGGATTGTGGGCAGGACTTGGTTTTGGTTTCCTTGATCCAGATAATAATAAATTTACTTTATATTCATATAATAAGAATAATACTACAGTTGATTGGTATAATGATATGGTTTTTGATAACTATGGAAATTTGTACCTTGGTTTTTGGGGCGCAGACGGACTTACAATGTTTGATCCATTAAAAGGTAAATTTGGGAAAAGCTTGAAAAATAAATTTAGGATGACATACTTTACTCGTTTGATAACTTGCCTTGAGATGGACAAATATGATAATTTATGGATGGGGACAACTTTAAGCGGATTGCATCTTTATCTTCCTGAAAGTGATACTTCTATTTGTTTTTATTCTCAAATTAATCCTGATATTGGTATTGATGAGAAAAAAATATATGATATTCAAAAGGATGAGTCCGGTAATATTTGGATAGGTGCAGAAGGTCTTTATTATGCTTCCGCAGAAAAACAAAAAGTTGATAAAATTATTTTGAATGAGGAAAATGAAGAAATAGAAATATTTGGATTATTAGCAGAGAATGAATTCTCGGTTTGGTTAATGACAGGTAACGGACTACTTAAATACAATCGCCAAAGCAATAGCATTACTGATTATTCTTCCACTGTAAACCTGTCTTTTTTCGAAAACAATGCAAGTGGGATAAAACTAAAGGATGGAAGATTAATGTTTGCCGGAATAAATGGGATTGCAATTGTTGAGCCTAAAAATATTAGGTTGGGTAAACAAATGCCTGAGGTTTTTCTTTCCTCATTATTTGTATTTGATAAAGTTAAAATCACAAATCTCGAAAATAAGGAATTAGTTGAATTAAATTATAAAGAGAATTTCTTTACGATTCAAATTGGTTCTAATGTCTGGGGAAGAAACAACCCTTTTAAATTATTTTATAAATTAGAAGGCTTTAATAAAGATTGGATAGAAATACCATCATCAGATCGAGAGGCACGTTTTACAAATGTGCAACCGGGAGAATATTATTTCAAAGTTAAAGTTGAAGATAAACAAGGAAATAAGCTCTCAAATGCTGCCTCATGTGTTATTTCAATAACTCCTCCCTTATGGGTTAGATGGTGGTTTGTTACTTTGATTATACTGGCTATCCTTTCAATAATTTCTATTTTTTGGTGGAGCCGATTAAAAAGTATGCAACTTTCGTTATTTAATAGTGAATTAAATCAGAAACTTTTGAGGTTACAAATGAATCCTCATTTTATCTTTAATTCACTTTTTGCTATTCAAAATTTTATTTATTCAAACCAACCAAATCTCGCAGGTAATTATCTTTCGGATTTTGCATATTTAATTCGCCTGATTCTTGATAATAGCAGAAAAGAAAATATTAGCTTTGAAAAAGAATTAGAAACTATTGAATTGTATCTGAAATTACAAAAATTGCGTTTCGAGGATAAATTTGATTATTCTATTGAAATTGATTCTGAATTACAAAACGGTGATTATTTAATTCCTCCAATGTTGGCTCAGCCTTTCCTTGAAAATGCAATTGAACATGGATTGAAAAATCTTGACAAAAAAGGATATTTAAATATAAAATATCAATTATCCGGTGGTATAATTCGATTTATTGTTATTGATAATGGCATTGGTTTAACAGCGAGCCGTCAACAAAAAGAAGAAGCAGAACAAAAACACGAATCTCTGGCTATTTCAATTTGCACAAAAAGGCTTGAAATATTACGTAAAAAGAAGGGTGGTAAAATAACTTTTACACTCGAAGAAATTAAAAATGCCGATGGTAGTGTGGCAGGTACAAAAGTTGCTTTTAATATTCCGTATTAAAGATATTTAAGAATTATGATTTTAGATTTAAGATGTATTTTGAACATAAATGGGGAGTAATTATTTGATAAAATATTGCGAAACGCATTCCCCTCCTATGTTTAGGAGGGGTCAGGGGTGGTAGTAAAAATTAGTCGTCTCTAATGAAAATTGAAATAAAAATAAAAACCACCCCCAACCCCTCCTTGAAAAAAGGAGGGGAGTTAATGAAAGTGCAATATTAAAAATTTAACTACAGAGAAAATAAAAACTAATGAAAATAAAAACTATAATAATTGAAGATGAAATTAATGCAAGAAAAGCGTTAGAAAACATGCTTTCGTTTTATTGCCCTGAGATAGAAATTGTAGGATTTGCATCTTCGGTAAAAGAAGGAGTTGCTTTAATTGAAAATGCCATACCTGATTTATTATTGCTTGATGTTCATCTTCCTGATGGAACAGGTTTTGATCTGGTGAAAAAAATAAAGAAAAAAAATTTTAAAATTGTTTTTATCACAGCTTATGATCAGTATGCTTTGAAAGCCATTAAACTTAGTGCTCTTGATTATCTTCTAAAACCTGTTAAACCGGATGAATTGCGACTTGCAATTTCAAAAGTTCTACAAGTGCTTGAAAATGAAGAACAGATAAACCTTCAGATAGAAACATGTATTGATAATTTTAATAATGTTAGTCAGGATAAAAAATTGATTTTAAATACTAACGAAAATGTTTTTGTTGTAGAAATAAAACAACTTGTACGTTGTGAAGCAAGTGAAAATTACACGAATATTTTTATCGAAGGGAAAAACAAAATCATGATTTCAAAAACTCTAAAGGAGTTTGAAGAAATGTTATCGGTTTATGGATTTTTTCGTGTACATCAATCCCACCTTATAAATCTACAATATGTTGATTATTATGAGAAAAAGGGCAGCGGCAACGTTCGATTAAAAACTGGTGAAAGCATTCCTGTTTCTGTAAGAAAAAAAGAGAGCTTTCTTAAAGCATTAAAGTCTATAAGCTGATATTTTTGATTTATTAATTGACGAAATCCTCCAGATTTTAAAAATCTGGAGGATTTTTGTATTTACGCAAACTTCTAAATAATAAATAAATCCCTACAAATAATAAAAATCCCTTTACACTAATCCTTTTTGATAGGAATTAGCCTACTTGTAAATTTATCTTTGGTAGTGAAAATCGAAAATGATATTAATAAATTTTATAAACAAATTATTAATCTTTAAAACCAAATTATTATGAAAAAAGTTATTACAAGTTTCGTTGCCATCGCTTTCTTGATGTTTATCTCAAGTTGCGAATTTAATTTCAGTACAGCAAACATTGATGATGTTAAAATGTGTACAAGTATTAACGACAATCAATGTTCTTCGGATAATCCGAATTTTTCATCTGGGACATCTGAAATTTTTATCAGTTGTCATTTAAACAATCCACCTAATAATACCGAAGTTGAATTTGCATGGTTCTATTACGGACAAGAAAAAATTGCAATTGATGCAGTTAAGTTGAATTCAGGTCATCAGATTGGAACGTTAAACCTTCAATCTAGTTTTTCTAGACCAAATAATGGTTGGCCTATTGGCGAATACGAAGTTGTTATCACTATTCTGGGAACAGAAAAAGAACCTATTGTTAAGAAATTTTCAGTACAATAAATTTATAAGGGGAGCTATAATTTATAGCTCCCTTGTTATTAAAAACTATAAGTCAATATTAAAATATTAAACCTATGAAAACAATTAAATTACCAGGATTAATCATGTTATTGATGATGTTTGTATTTATCAGTAATAAAACATATTCTCAGTGGCAACAAGATTCTAAATATAAATTTAAAATCAACATCCCGGCAGATTGGAGTAAAAGCTCATCTATGGATGGGACTGATAAAATTTATGATTATTACAGTGTCGATCAGAATGCAGCAATTCAAATAAGAGTATTTGAAGCAGATGGAGGAGTAACAACTGATATGCTTGCACAGATATATGAAAAAAATTATCTGCCTGCAGGAACTCAAAAACAAGGTCTTGAAAATCATACTTCTAAAAATGGTATTCCCGGAAAACATGGAGCATATATCATAGATTACAACGGTACTAAAGTAGCAATGAATACGTTTTTTACTGTACAAAATGATATAGGTTATGTACTAAATGCCATCATACCTACAAGTATGCTTGAACAAAAAGGAGAGGAAATAAGACAAATTACCAAATCATTTATTATTGATGGATTTGAGAAAGCTGTTGTTATTGCCAGAGAACCTGAAAAGTCAAAAAAAGGCCTTAGCGGTTTACTTGGTGGAACAAGTAATAGTAACAATAATAATAATCAACAAAATAATTCAGGTTTTGGTAGTAGTACTTCAAGTGGAATAAGTTCGGGTGGAATATCCGGTGGTTCTAATAATATTAATAGAGACGATGTTGTTGGTCGATACAATTTTTCCCATCGTTCTGATGGTAAGAATATGACAAATTATCATTATATACTTATCAATGAAAATGGTACTTATGTCGAAAAATACCAACCCAAGAATTCAGGGGATTATGTTGGCGGACATGATGGAAAATGGAAACTAAATGGTAATGTTTTAACATTACATCTTAATAATAGTAGTGTTGTTGATACTTATAAAGTTAAGGAAAATTTTATATCAAGAACTACTGATTCCGGGCTTGTCTTCACCTTTAAGAAAAAATAGAAAATGAAAAAAGCAATTATAATTATTATTTCATTAGCAGCCTTTGTACTTACATATTATGCAATTCAACAAATATTTTTCAAAGAATATTCCTTTAATGATGTAATGATAGAAGCTGCAAATCAATTAAATGAGTCATGCCCTTTGATGGTTGACGAAGAAACTCGACTTGATAATGCAGAGGTGTTGCCGGATAATATTTTTCAATACAATTATACTATGGTTAATTCAAAAAAACAAGAAATTAATACCGCTGAATTAAGAAATTATCTGGAGCCTCTACTTATTAATAACGTTAAAACAAATCCTGATCTCAAAATTTATCGAGATAATAAAGTAACTATGAATTATTATTATAAAGATAAATTCGGAGAGGCAGTTATTAAAATCTCTGTTTCACCTGATAAGTATAAATATTAAATCTTTAAAACAATGGGAATAATTAGCGGTTTGAGAGGCAATGCTTCCGAAGTTAGTCTTGAAAAAATAAGAGAACAATTTGAACCCATTTTAATTGAAGGCGAAGAGTTGGAAAAAGCGTTTAAAATCATTCGGGATTTGTATGTGTTTACCAATAAAAGACTGATTCTTGTTGATAAGCAAGGGATTGTCAACAAGAAGGCAGAGTTTATGAGTATCCCTTATAAGAGCATTACGAAATTCGCCAAAGAAAGTGCTGGTTTAATGGACTTTGATGCAGAACTTAAAATTTGGATTGCTGATCATCCGCAGCCCATTACTGCAGAATTCAAAAAAAATAATAATGTAAATGAAGTGTATCAGATATTGAGTAAGTATGTTTTATAATCATATAAATTTTAAAATTTAATAAAATGAAAAAAATAAAAGCATCATGCCTAGCCATATTATTATTGTTATTCTTTAATAATCAATCTTTTGCTCAATGGCAGCAGGATTCACAATATGATTTTAAAATTGACATCCCAACCAATTGGAGCAAAAATTCATATATGGATGGTACCGATAAGGTATATGATTATATGAGTGCCGATGAGAATACTGCAGTTCAATTAAGAGCATTTGAAGGTGGTAGTGAAATTACAACAGATATACTTGCGCAGCTTTTTGAAGAAAATATGCTTACCGCTGGCACACAAAAACTAAGCCTCAAGGATCATCCAATGAATGGTATTCCCTGTAAACAGGGTGTTTATCTTATGGATTATAATGGGATTGAAGTAGGTTTATCGGCTTATTATTTCTCACAAAATAACAATTGCTATATACTAACTGCTATAATTCCAAGCAGCATGATTCAGCAAAAAGGGGAGGAATTAATACAGATTCTAAAATCATTTATGATAGACGGATTTGAAAAACCTGCCAATATTGTTAAAGAAGAGAAAAAGCCTACCGGTTTAAGTGGATTAATGGGTGGTACTACTAATGTTCAAAAGCCACCTACAAATATTAATTCAGGAAATGCAAAACAGTTTGAAATGCAAGGTCATTATGCTTTTGATTTTAAATTGGATAAAGTTTTAACTTTTGCAGCGTCAACCGGCGAAGGATTCGCAATGTTTGGCGGGTGTGATGGATTACCTGAGCTTACCGGAAAATTTATTATCACAAATCAAAATAATTTTAAAAATACTACTTCATGGAATAATGCTGCCCTTTCAAAAACTGAAAGACACAAGAGAAAACGAGTTCCATTTAATGTGGTTTGTATTTGCGAATTACGTGATGGTTCTTATGCTAAATTTATGCTAATTAGTGAGAAGCAAGATCGAAATGATAGCAAATGTTCACGCACAATAACATTTCAGATTGAGTATCCGGCATCCATATATTAAGATAAGAAGAATATAATTAGACACAATTAATAATATTATTTACGATTAAATTTATAACAATGAGAATTTTAGGAAATTTAATCTGGCTCCTATTTGGAGGAATAGTAATTGCACTCGAATATTTTGTTGCAAGTTTTGTACTTATAATTTCAATTATCGAAATCCCTCTTGCAAAACAACATTTTAAATTAGCCGGACTGGCTTTAACGCCGTTTGGTAGAGAAGTGGTTAGTAGATAAAAATTTAAAGCTATGAATAAAAAAGGACTATTATTAATCGTTTTTGTTTTTACACTACAAATTTCATACACACAAACAATTGAGGTTAATCCAGATAATATAAACTTTCTTCGACAGTGGGCAGAGCTTATGATTGCAAAAAGAGAGTACTATAAAAGTACTGTAAAACCTCAAATGGTAGAGTGTGGAAATACAACCTATGGAAGTAAAGAGCGGCAAGTTGCTGAAGCAAAACTTTGGCCATTAAATGCACAAATTCAAGAAATGGCGATCCGCGCACATGATTTGAAAAATAAAGCATTTTCCGGTCCATTTTGCAAAACACCTTTTAAATTTCCAAGGTTTAATAGCAAGTCTGAAATAAAGACCTATTTAGCAAGCCTTGAAAAAACTATATTCGATCTTCATCCCAAAAACCCAGATGAAAGTTTTAGATTTAAATTCGGTCATCAAATGACGGAATTGCGAAGATATTGTTTCAGGCAAATAAAAAGTGAACTTAATAATAATCTAGATAAATATATGGGAGAAGGAGCAGTAAATACAGAAGACAACTCAAATCTCGAAGCAGAATTCCTCACCGAAATATCAAAAATAAACGCCGATATAGCAGTAATAAACCGCCTTGCCCAACGAAAGGATATAGTTGAATCGCTTGGCAGTGCCCAAATATTATGTGATAAACTTAGAAAATATCAGGGTGATCAATATTTTAGCAGGACATTAAAAAAAATAAGAAAAGAAAACCCCGGTTTTAGTTTTTCAATAACGCCTTTGGCAGAAGAGATTACACGCGAATACTGGATAAGAATGAGAAACCGTGCCAACCTTGCCTACCGAAATGCCATGGACGCTTACAAGGGTTGTGTTTGGAATGAGGGAATTCAACAAGCAGGTGTAGTTGAAATACCATACGCTTATGCTAAACTAACTTTTGATCTGGTGAATATGTGGGGTGATATGTGTAGTAAGAAGCTATTTGGCACACTTCAAAATATTTATAAAGCTTATAAAAATCCATCAGAATCCTTAAGACCTATAATGCTTATATCTGAAGATATTCTTGCTGGTGGTAACGATGCTTATGACTGGAAAACCTATGCTGGCCTAGTTGGTGGCGCTATTTCGGGCTGGGATAATTTTTGGAAAGCCTGGAGTATGGTTGAACAACAAGGTGTTCAGGGAAAGTTAATAAAAGCGAATAGGGAATCAGCCAAACGATTAATAAAAAGTGGTAAAAATCTGTTACAACAATTTGATAAATATCGTGCTTTTATTGATTCACATTCAAGCTCTATTGATTGTTTGAGGGATAAAATTATGCGAATTGATTTGGATAATCAATCAATAAAAGGAGATAAAGTTCAAGTGTGGGGGACTGGCTTATACGATTATGATCCTGATAAATATCTCTCTATGATAAAGGAAGCCGGAGAAGATCTTAAAAATGAATATATTTATTGTGAAGATTTTATTAAATCGCTTCAGATAGCAGTTCATATAGCAACTACTGATTATTATATGATTGAAGAAAAAGTGAGAAATTCAGGTGCCGATAAAACACAAATCGATGCCCAACTAAGTCATAATTCTCAAAATGGAGATTGGTTTGATGACGAATCTACAAGATTGTCTGAATATTATATTCAGTTTTGTGATAAGCCCGATAATAATATTCCCGAAGATGTTAAAGTAGTAAGTGTTAAAGTAATTCCCGGTGTTGAAGATCAAGGAGGGAATCCTAATGATCCACCTGTTTGGGAATACGAGGATGAAGAAGATTATGAACTAACCAACGAACCTGAGTATGACGAACTGGAACAAAACAATAACAACAATAATAATTCAACAACAGGTGGAAACTCAGCTAGTGGAATGATCTCAAAAGGAAATGGCTGGTCGGCACAAAAAATTGAAAACAATCCTGCTGCTATTCAAAATGATATTAATAATGCAATTAATTCGGGTAAAACCCCTGCCGGGATTTATGTAAGCAGTGGTACAGAAGTAGTTGTTTATTATATCGAAGGCAACCCACTTGGCATGACTGCCTGGAATCTTGAAAACTATAATGATGCAACTTCATTACAAAATGGAATTACATCCTATATCAATCAGGCTTATTTTCCTATGGGTATTTCATTTACCGATCAGGGAAAACTCTATGTTTTATTTATTAAATCGCAGGTAATCGCAACAGATTGGCAGTTAGTTGAATCTCAACTTGACTTAAATGTAGTAAGTACAAATATGCAGCCATGGCTCGATCAGCAATATGTGCCTGTTGGGATAACTATTTATAATGGAATGTATTATACTTTAATGACAAAGATTCCTGATACTAAAATATCAAATTGGACAATCGAAGGATATCAGGATAATATTAATGAAATCAAACAAAATGTTAATGCTAAGATTAATTCCGGCTTGCTTCCTTTTGGTTTTTTAAAAGAAGGAGAACTTGTGAATGTTTTGTATGTGGGTTTCTAACAATTAAAAAAAATTTAATAAGATGAGAAAAAATAAATCATTAATTATCACACTGATTACCTTATTAATAGTGATGATGAGTATTAGTTTGAATGCTCAATGGCAGCAGGATTCCAAATATGGTTTCAAAATTAATATTCCGGCAGACTGGACCAAAAGTTCTTCAATGGATGGCACTGATAAAGTTTACGATTATTACAGTGCTGATCAGAATGCGGCAATACAATTACGTGTATTTGAAGCAGGCGAAGGAGTAACTACTGATATGCTTGCACAGATTTATGAACAAAATATGCTTCCTGAAGGAACTCAAAAACAAAGCCTTGAAAATCATACTTCAAAAAATGGTATTCCCGGAAAACAAGGTGCTTATATTATGAATTATAATGGAATTGAAGTAAGCATGGGCTCGTTTTATACAGTTCAAAATAATAAAGGATATGTATTAACTGTAATGATACCTTCAAATATGCGTGAACAAAAAGGGCAGGAAGCCAGACAGATTACTCAATCGTTTATTATTGATGGTTTCGAAATTCCAAATAATATTGTTAAAGAAGAAAAGAAGCCTTCCGGTTTGGGAGGATTGATGGGTGGTACTTCCAAAACAAACAATCAGTCGGAAAATAATAATTTTAGTGGCAGCACATCCAATAATAGTGGCAATACACAGTCAACTTCAAGTTCCGAAAATTTGGTTTACCAAGGACAAACATATCGTACAGTTAAAATTGGTAATCAAATCTGGATGGCAGAGAATTTGAGTGTAGGTATAATGTTAACAAAGGATAAATATCCTAGTGATAATGGTGGAATTGAAAAAATATGCTATGAATATGAAAAAATAAATTGTGATAAAATGGGTGGACTTTATACATGGGATGAAATGATGCAATACGCTGAAAGTGATTATGGGGATATTGGGCAAACTCAAGGAATTTGTCCACCGGGATGGCATTTACCAACCGATAAAGAATGGATGGTATTGGAAGGTACTGTTGATAGTGAATACGGAATTGGAGATGATATTTGGTATGGATGGCGTAGAAGGGGCTCAGATGCTGCTAAAAAATTAAAATCTAAAAATGGATGGTTACCAACTATCAGGGTATTACCCCCTAACGGAACCGATGCTTTTGGCTTTACTGTTAAACCTTCTGGATTTAAAATGTCTGGTGAAAGCGGAAAGTTTTTTAAAGATAACTCTATTTGTATACTATGGACCGCTACTAAAACATCAAAAAAATCTGATAGGGTTTTCTTTAGAGAATTCTCTAATGGTTCTGATAAAGCATACCGGGATGCCAATGCCGTCAATGCCGACAATCACAATGCATATTCTGTAAGATGTATTAAAAACTAAAAATACAAATAAAACACTATTAAAAAAATATTTATTACTTAAATTTTAAATTATGAGAATACTCGGAAACTTAATCTGGCTCCTTTTTGGAGGAATAGCAATTGCACTTGAATATTTTGTTGCAAGTTTTGTACTTATAATTTCAATTATCGGAATCCCTTTCGGTCTTCAAACCTTAAAACTTGGTGTATTGGCATTATGGCCATTTGGAAAAACAACTCAGATGAAACCCAGTGGAGGCGGATGTTTATCTACAGTTATGAACCTGATCTGGATTCTTATTGGTGGCATTTGGATATGTTTAACACATCTGTTGTTTGGGATAATCTTTGCAATTACCATTATCGGAATCCCTTTTGCAAAACAACATTTTAAATTAGCCGGACTGGCTTTAACACCGTTTGGAAGAGAAGTGGTTAGTAAATAAAAAATTTAAAGCTATGAAAAAAAAATCAATAATAATGTTGTCGATTATCTTTTTGATAATCAATTTTAAGTATGCTCAAGCGCAAATTGCAAGTATCAATCAAACCTTATCAGAAGTTAAAGCAAACCTTAACAAGGTTAATCAACTTGCAAACAGCCATAAAATTAAAGAAGCCGATACGCTATTAAATGAAACCCGACGCAATTTCGATACTTATATCACCCATTATTTTGATGATGAATTTCGAAAAGCACGTGCTGAAGATCCTTCATATACTCCTCAAATAAATATTCAGTTTAGCAATAAGTTAACAGCAGCATACTGGGAAGACCGTGTTAGACGGTCGCAACGATCACTCGATCTTGCCAAAGAAGCATTTTCTGAAGGCCATTATAACCGCACACTAGATTCACAAGATAAAGCATGGGTATATTTAAAAACAACTTACGATGTGGCTAAAACTATTAAAGATGTTGCAGAAAATGTTACGAAAATGGATTATGTTGGAGCGGTTAAATCTGCAAAGGAAGGTGCTGATGGATTTGTTGATAATTATAAAAAAATAGAAAATGCAAAACTTCAGATTATTAACACGGAATTGTATGAAACTGAAGTTAAAGGTTTAATTAGAAGAGGTAAAAAAATGGAGGAGGCAAACTGGCAATTTGCTAGTTATATGAGAGCTTACGAAAATGATGCAAAAGATTTTTTGAAAATTATTGACAGGCTGAACAACAAAGTTTCAGCAGGCACTTCCAATAAACTTTCCTATTCTGATTATAAGTATAATTGGGATTATGAACCATTCCAAACAAAGGTAGAAGAGGCGTGTAAGGAGTTTGAAAATTATGACATTAAATGCGAGGATTTTAAAAAGACATTTAACGAAATAACATCACGAGCCCGTGAAGATTGGTATAAGGTAGAAGAAAATATTATCGCAAGTAATGATACTGAAAAAAAAGCCGAATTTCTGAAATATCACTCAGAAAGATGGACGGAATTTTTACAATATGTAGATGGTCTTTTCAAAAAGTCATACGATAAATATTGTGGTGAAAATGCACAGGCAAAAAATGATAAACCTGAACAAAAGGAAAAACCAAAAACAGATGATGTTAATGACCTTTTTGCAGGATCAACTGCATCAGTAAAAGCTGAACCTGCAAATGACAGGGATAAAGATGATAATAAAAAACCGCCTGTAAAGAAATCTGAACCTATAAAAAAAACTTCTTCAAATAATTCGCACTCTAACTATTCAAGTACCGATAAGTATTGGGAAAATTATATTCCTGAAAACTCTGATAAAGAATGGTTAAAATGGAGAGTTGGTGGAATGACAAAATATATTGTCAGATTTCAGCTTAACGGACGTACTGTTGGTTATAGAGAATATAAAGATCCAAATTTCAAGATGCTTCAGAATGAAGATGTTAGAAACAATATTGCTATAAAACATGGCCCGTACCGACAATTTAATTTAAGTTCAGATGGGGATAAGTATTTAAGTGAATTGTTTTTTTTCAAAGCAAATAAAAAAACTGGCCCAAAAGTAAATTTTAAACAAGATGGTAGTATTCGATATTTAACATATTTTATTGAAGATACTGAGTTGTCTGAAGCTGAATACAAGCAAAAAGCAAAAGTAGATAAGTCATTTGCTCCATATGATATTTATAAACTTACTAAATGGAAAGAAATACCTTCTGAGTCAGATATGCCCAACCTTCCGGCAATAACAGATTCTGATCATCTTGGTTTTAATCAATTAACAATACCATCTAATGCAATTAAATTTATTAAAATTGAAAGACCAGATATAAATGGCATATACTATTATCGTGAATATTATAGATTGCCAAATAATACATTTGAAGAAGTTGGAGAAAGAATATGGAAGATAGATGGAGACAATGCAGTCTTAAGATCCGAAGAGATTATTCTTGGTAAAAAAAAGATTGATCGTTTATGGGATACGAAAACCGGTGAATTAACACGAATAGAATTTTCACTTAGAAATGAGTCCGGTAAAATGCCTAAGGTTGGTCCATATTTATTTGAAAAAAAGGATTATCCAGCTGATCCAATTATTGAAACCAAATATAAAAATCATAATGGCTTAGAGGTATCCTTAGGTGAATATAATTCAGACAGGGAAGATTATCCAGAATTACCCGATCCTGGAATTATTAGTGCATTAAAAACACCTACAAACATAAGCCCGAATTCATATTCCGATCCTGAATGGGTAAATCAGAATGTAGCTTCAATGAGAATGCCTTCAGGTTCAATGATATGGAAAATTGATATTACAAAGGGAGTATATGTTGAATATTTTAAGAATCATAGCATTGTAACTGACATGAGATGGCATGATAAACAAATGACACAGCCTCAATATAAACATTTAAAATCTTACAATAAATATTTATTAAGTGTTGGATGGTTCACTAATGGTAGAACCAAAAATGTAATTATTACAGGTAGATTAACTCATCCAGGTGGTGTTCGTTGTTCATTTAATGAAGATGGAAGTATTAAAAACTATCATTTTGATGGAAATAGTGGAAAGAATTTAGAAAGAATTAAACCTGTATTAGAAAACTATTCAAATTTACCTTCACTAAATTCTCATCTATCTCCAAATCTAAAGAGTGACATGAATCGTCCTAAAATACCACAGGCTGAAATTACGCCATTGTTTACTGCTATTTGGGGTAAAGATGACAATTCAATAAACACTAATAATATTGTTGTAGAACAGCAACAAAATCAACAGAATGATACTCCAACCTCCAATAATAATAATGAGGATGAGGAAAACTACCAACAACTCCAAAGGAAGGAGTTTTTCGAGTTGCTAAGCGAGGTAAATAATAAATTAAAATCGGCCACAAAATCATTTGATAAAAAATGGTGGAAAGAATCACAGGGACCAAGAGCTACAGATAATCCAAAACAGGAAAGTTTGGATATAATGCGTCAGGCAGTGCAAATTGTTAAGAATGCTAAATACCGAGAAAATGAAGGCTCATTAAATCACCTTATTGCATATAAGTTAACTGACTTTTCGGGCCGAGTACATTCATACAAGGCTAAGGAGGCATTCTTTTTATTAGCTGCACAACTGATAAACAGGTCTGATCAACTAATTTCTACAAACCGTTTTATGCAGGAGAAACAAAAGCTTTCTGAGCAATATTGTTTAAGCGGAGAAGTATGGAGGGAAATGACCCGCAAAGCCTCATGGGGCGATCATGCCTATAACAAAATGGCTTGCGACAAAAAAGTTATGCAACAATACGAACGTGCAGTTCAGACCGATCCGAACAATCAAAAAGCCAAACGAATTTTGGAGCAATTGAAAGCCCCGAAAAAACCAGTTCCGGCAGCAGTACAAAATTTTAAAGAGATAGAGCCTGAAAGTTGGAACAACGCCCAAACAATTATGGCACAACTTGACAATGATGTACTGGAACAGGAAGAAAAAATAACTGAACACTATTCTGAGATTGCGGCCATGTCTTTAGTGGTGGGAAGTGGTAGTGTTCATGTAAAAAAAGCAGGAGCGGAAACATGGGAAAAAATTACCGATTCGCATGTGCTGATTTTTGAAAATGACATGATCAAAACCAGTGATGATGCCAAAGATGTTGCGATTACTTACTCTGTTGATAATACATTCTTTGCCATAAAACCTGGCTCGGAAGTAAGGGTAAGGCAAAACCATCTGGATATAAAAACAGGGGATATTTTACTGAATGTTACTAAAAAGGGAACGAAATTCATGGTAATCACACCAACTTGCTCGGTAGGTGTACGTGGAACCCAGTTTGAGGTGAATGTAAAACCTGACAAAACCACCGAGACATATTTATACGAGGGGGTTGTTGAAACCCGTAATGGTAATGATATTGTATATTTAGTCCCCGGGCAAAAAGTTATTGCCAAAAAAGGCGAGGCAAAATTGCAACAATCAAACTTTAATACTAACAATCGTAAAGCAACAAATTGGGCTAATGTTGATAATCAACGCCGTCAACACGAACAAATAAAGTCCGGCGAAAAGGCTGGTAAACCTTCCGGTGAAGGTTCATCAGAATTTGATTGGACAGAAACAAGCCGCGTTGCAAAATACGATAATACAATTATTGAAGCAAACTGGAAATTATTACACGAACAAAAAAGCCAGTTTATTGGAAACTTATCATCTGCCCCTGTGAGTTACGACGTGTTTTCTGTTGGGGGTGTAACTTCATCAATGTATGCACAACATGTACACCGGATTGATGAATGGCAAATATCGAGGGACGCAATTGCCACCCGTGAAAAGCCAAATGATGTTTTTGCATTAGACCAAAATAATATTTGGTTATGTGGTGATAAAGGGATGATTTCGCATAGCGATGTTCGTGGAAATGAAGGAAGCTGGGCAGTGCAGCCAACCTCCACAAAAGAGAGCCTTCAGGGCATTTGGTTCACCGATTTAAAAAACGGTTGGGCCGTTGGTAGAAATGCCACCATTCTTTCAACCAAAGATGGCGGAAAAACCTGGATTAAAAACACATCACCATTAAATATGAATTTTATTAAGGTGATTTTTACCGATAAAACCACCGGATATATTTTGGCTGACAAAATAGGAAATGACTACAAAGGAAGAATTTTAAAAACCACTAATGGCGGCTTATCTTGGGCAAAACATGAATTTGAATGCACTATACAGGATTATCTTACCAGCATGTATTTTCATGATTCGCAAAACGGATGGATATGCGGCAAAGGCGGTTTTATTACTCACACCACTAATGGTGGCAAAACCTGGACAACGCAGCAAAGATATTTGGATGGTTTAAAAAGCTTGAACGACATACATTTTAGGACTTTAAATGAAGGATGGGCGTGTGGGCTGAGAGGCTTGCTTTACCACACTACTAATGGTGGAAAAACATGGACTAAACAAGATATAGGTGAAAAATATCATTTTACGGCTATCGAATTTAACAGCCCTTTCATGGGATGGCTGGCAACCGCAAATAATATCTATCAATGTAAAGATTCACGATTTGAAACATATCGGAAAGATTATCTGAAAAATGGACCTCCAAAAACTATAAGTCCTAAAGTAATTAATGATCCTAAATCTAAGCAAGCCAAAGCGGATAAAAACACATCAGCAAATAATTCAAATTCCGATAAGCAGCTTTCCCCTTCTGATATTTGGAGCTTAAACACTTACAATAATGATATTGAATCCTTCAAACAAAATGTAACTACAAAAACCAACAAAGGTTTTGTTCCTGTTGGATTAAATTGTACTAACTCACAATATGAGGTTTTATACCTTGGAGGAGGTGTTTTATCAATCACTGCATGGAATATGGAATGGTATAACGATGGCAATAGTTTACAAGAAGGAATAAACAAAAATATGAATCAGGGATATTTCCCAAGTGGTTTTTCATGGAATGGAAACGCATATTATGTGTTTTATATTAAAACAAATTTCACTGGAAAAGCATGGCAAATTGTTCCATCAGCACTCGACCTGAATGCAGTTTCAACAGCCATTCAGCCTTTCGTTAAACAAAATTATACTCCAATGGGAATTACAATTTTTGGCGATGAATATTATACTTTATTGGTTCAGTTTGATACTCCTATAATTAAAAATTGGTTTATCGAAGGTTATAATGATACAAGATCAGAAATTATTAAAAATATAAATAAAAAACTTTCTGATGGGACAGTTCCCTGGGGGATATTAAAAAGCAGTGGTGTTGCTAATGTTTTGTATATAGGAATGTAAAATAATAGTATTTATGAAAATTAAAAATTTGCATATTAATTACTTTTAATAAAAATATCTTTTAGCTTATGAATTACTTAATAAAAATATCCAAACTTATTCTTTTTACTTGTTTACTTACTAGCTTCTTTACTAGTAAAGCACAAGTTTCAAGTATTAATCAAACATTATTAAAAATCGAACAGGAAGTTAATGTTATTAATCAGTATGCAAATAGTAATCAGATTTACGAAGCAGTAAATCAGCTTAACGAAACACGTCGATATTTTGATAATTACTTAACTCATTATTTTGATGAAGAATTCTGGATAGCAAAAAACGAAAATCCATCATTTATTCCATCAATTAATGTTCAGTTTAGCAAAAAGCTGACTACAGTTTATTGGTCGATCAAGTTAAATCCAAGCCTGCCTTACAAATTTATCTCAAAAACAGAATTACTATGGCCTATTACTATTACGATAGAAATGGTGACTTAGCGTTTAAGATTTTAGTAACACCTAAAAAGTATAATAATTAATTAAATTCAATACCCTTTAAAATAACTTATTATGAAAAGAAAAGTTTTTATAATCCTCTGCAGCTTTTTTATTTATTCATTTTCTATTGCACAACAAAATGTAGTAAACAAATTTATTTACGAAATTGAATCTGCAGTTAATACTGTAAATTCTAAAGCTCAAGCCAAAGATATCGAAGGTGCTTTGGAAGAATTACGCAAATTAAATACGCATATTGGCAGGTGTGAGCTCAGTTTTCATGAAGAGTATGCTACAGCGCGTGAAGAAAAAGGAAACCTAAATTTCACTCTTAAGCCTACATTAGTCACTCAAATGAATGCAAAATATTGGGAAGAAATGTTAGGAAAGTTTGACAAAATAAAAAAAGGATATAAGGAAGCATTACAAGGTATTGAATACGAAAGGCAATTGGATTCGCAAGATGCATCCTGGGCTTATATAACAACCATTTACAATGCAGGAAAATCTATCAAAAATATGGCCGAAAAGACTAGTGAGAAAGCATGGTTGGGATTCTTTTTTTCGACACAAGATGGAATCGATCAATTTTTAGTGGATTATAAGAAAATTCTAAGTGCAGAAAATCAAAAAAACGAAACAGATGCTAAAGAAGGCGAGATTAAAAGGCTACTTAGCAAGGCAAAGCAGATGGAAAGAAACTATACGGTTTTAGAAGAAAAAATAAGAAAAGGTTTTGGTGTTGTTCAGGAGTTCAATGAAAAAATCAGCGCTTTAAATCAAATTGCCAATAATATTGATAAAGAACCTCGGTTTAAGATTGATCCAACAGATTCTCGTTATATTTTTAATTCCTCAAAATATCTTCAACAAATTAAATCAGAAGCTGATCGGCTGGAAAGCGGATATATAAAATGGGAGAATTTCAGTGAGACCTATAAATCAGTCATGAATAGAGCCTCTCAGGAAATGCAAAAAGTGATAAGCGAACTTAAAAAATCGGATGATTATGCAGTAAAGGAAAGTAGATTACGAGAGGTAGAAGATCAATATATAGCGTTTGAAAATGAAACCAATTTCAGGATTCGAGAACTTGAAAGTAAAAATAAAAAAGAGGATGGATTGGAAGGTCTCAATCTGAATTCCAGACTGAGTGGTTATGAGCCTCTCCAGGCTCCTACCAATCAAAATTTCGATTCCGGTTCTTCAGGAAATGAAATCAGGTTAAGTCAAGTAAAAGCAGAGGCCGATGTGCAAGAACTTGTCAATGTAATTCACCTGGGAGTGAAAGAAATAAATCAATTGGCCAACCAAAAGCAAATGAAAGTGGCCATCAATCGTTTATCTGATTTGAATAGACGTATTGAAAGCGATTTGAATTTCTCCTTTGGTAAAAACTACGCCTTGGCAAGAGAAGAAAACCCTGACTTTATTATTCAGGTAAATGCCCAATTGAGTGGTCAGTTTAAGTCAGCTTACTGGGAAAGTAATTTAAAAAAAACTGCGGCGAAATACAACGATTTAAGCAATAAGTTTTACTCATTACCTAAAGGTAACGCACGAATTTATTGGAGAAGAGTGTATGAAATCTGCAAAGCGGCTTACGATATGTCGCAAATAAAATCAAATGTTGAAAAAGAATTAAAAGAAAACGGTAAACAAGAAGCCTATGATAAACTTAAGGGGGAACTAGATGGAATAAATAGCGGTTTCAAGAAAATTGATGAAGCTTTTAAAGTTCCGGAGAACATCCCTCTTCAGAAGGATGATATAGAAAAGTTAATGGTAAAAGTGAAACAAACGTCCAATATTTTAGAAGAAATGGCTTCTTATATGAATGCTAACGAAGAAGAAGCCACCTACTTTTATTCACTTATCGATCGTTTAAATAAAATTAAAAAAGGGGTGGAAATGGGCCCGCAAAAAGTGATTGACAATTTTTCAGATTCGAGATACAATTTTGACGAATCAGCCTTCTATATAGAATTGGAAGTCTTGGTCAGCGATTATAAAGAAGAAGAAATAAGCTGGAATCAATTTGATCAGAATTGCAATGCGCTCATTAAGAAAGCAGAAAATTCAAAATATCAGGTAATTGAAAATATCAAAGGCACCGATGATACGGACGATAAAAAGAAACAGGCGATTAATACAGAAACCAACGACTGGGTTAATTTCGATGACTATGCCAAAAGAAAGCGTGATGAATTATTTGATTTAAAAGATCAAAGCACCTCTCCTGAATATTCTTGGAATAGCCAATCCTCACTAAACAAAATCAATAAATTGAAATCTGATTTTAAGGCCGGAGATTTTGATTATGAATCATTGGAAATACAAATTAAACAAGTAATTGAAGATGCAGAGAACAATAAAATTGAAGTTTCGAATAATATTTATGCGTTAAATGCTCCTGATAAATTTGATAAAGCAAATCAACTTGAAAAAGATTTTGATGATTTTAACAATTTGGCTTATGATGTAATGGATGAATGTTCTGCATTTCAGAAAAACAAAGCTGCGAATCCTTTCGAAAATATGCAGGCTGAGTCAGGAGTATCTCAGCAAAATACAGATAATACAAATATTTCTCAACAACAGGAAAATGCTGATAGTAATTTTGGAGATACACCATTTGGTCCATCCGGTAAAAGAATTAAAAATATATTTTATCATAATATTTGGAGAAGAAAATCCGGTAGTAAAGTAATTTTTAAGCAAAATGGGACATCTGTAATGTGGGGAAATAAAAGTGGAGAGATTAAAAACGGAGTTTTGACTTATCATTTTACGGATAGTGATAATGTTCCTTATAAAGTCGAATTTAAATTACTGGGTGATGGATATAAGATAGAGGTTAGGAAAGAAATGACTGATCGGTTAATTTCTGATTATTTATTTATTTTAAATAATGGTTATGCACCCAAACAAGATAAAATTGATGAATATCGCACAAAAAACGGATCTGTTAAAGTTTCAGAATTGGAATATATGGGTAGCTTTTTAGCAATGACGAATGATTCTGATCGAGATGCCGTACGTGATGATTTCGATAATTGCCTCAATACCCCCAAAGGACTAACCGTAACTAACGGTGGAGTTAATATTATGGGTTGCCCAACCGGACAAACCCCAAATCAACAAACAAATACTGCTTCAACCGAAAATAATAATAAAGAAGTATCTGAAAATCCTTTTAATTCATCAACATCATCATTATCACAACAAACAAACTCATCTTATCAACAAAATAATTCATTCAATTCAAATGTTACTAAACCTAAAAATGAAAAACCATATTCAGAACCCGTAGGCAAAGTAGGAATAGTGGGCAATGACGGTAATGGTGATGGGAAATATTGTTCTTTAGCTGTTGAAAAAATAAATGATTCGGATATTTTGGGATTTAGTCTTTTATCAGGTATTATGGTGTATGTTCAAGTAATTTACCGTGATGAGACCGGTTATTGGAGAACAAAGTATGAGGGCAATAGAACTAAATTTAAAGCAAGTGAGTTTTTGAAAGATATTCCTGGTAATATTACCCATCTTAATTTTATTGTAAATTCTGATCATAACCATTTTAAACGTGGTACTAAACCTTGTGAAATGGAAATATGGCATTTGCCTGCCAATGGAAGAATACCTACTCACAATGTAGCAACACAAACAGCTCAAACAAATAATAATATTGCTGATTCAAAGATTTCTAAAGATTTTGATGCACTTATTGAAAAAGCTAATCAAGCTTTTGATAAAAAATATTGGGAGGATGAAAACACACATAAAACAACAATAAATCCAACAAATCCTAAGCAGGAATCGCTAAACTATTTACGACAAGCAGAACCGATTATTAGTCGTCAAACTAATTTAATTACAAGATATAGTATGGTTTCGCACCTTGCCAGTGTTTCTTCTAGTTATGCAAAAAGAGTTTTTGTAAATACTGCAAAAGTAGATTTCATCAAATTGGCTGGAAAACTTTTAAGCAGATATAGTGGTGCTATTTCTTCTATTACTAAAGAAGTTAATGGAATGAGTGCACCAAAAGCCCGTTCAATGGCATATTCGAATGTAGCAGAGGCTTGGAGAGGACTTGCACAAGCAGCTTTATGGGGAAATGGGCAATTCAATAAAATGTATTGTGATAAAGAATCAAAAAAATATTACGAGCGTGCTTTACAGGAAGACAGAAAAAATATTGAATTGCAAAAAACTGTTGAGAAAATTAATGCACCAAAAAAACCAATCCCGGCAGCAGTCAAAAAATTTAAAGAAATTAAACCCGATACATGGAATGAAGCACAAACTTTAATGACACAACTCGAAAATGACATACTCGAAAGAGAATCACAACCTACTGAAATACATCCAATGGAAATAGGTCATATGACATTGGAATTTAGTAGTGGCACAGTTAGTATTATGAGATCAGGTTCTAAAAATTGGCAAAAAGTTACAGTAGATTCTTATAATTTGATTTTTGTTGGAGATAAAATTAAAACCAGCCACGATGCAAAAGGTGTGTCAATAACATTTACATCTGACCGTACTTTCTTAGCTATTAAAAATAATGCTGAAATTGAATTTTGGAGCGATAGTAAACTTCTTATCAAAAGAGGAGGTGCAAGTATTGTAGTTACTAAAAAAGGAAGTAAATTTTTGGTGATTACTCCAACTTGTGCAGTTGGTGTTAGAGGTACGAAATTTGAAGTAAATGTGAAAGATGATAAAACTACTGAAACTTATTTATACGAAGGAGTAGTTGAAACCAGAAACGGAAGTGATATTGCTTATTTGGTACCCGGTCAAAAGATGATTGCAAAAAAAGGAGAAGCTAAACTTCAGCAAAGTAATTTTAATGCACAGCAACGATTAGCAACTCATTGGCGTGGATTTGAACAACAAAAAAGAAAACATGAACAAATAGTTACAAATAATAAATCCTCTCAACCAAAGAAAAAAATAAATCCAACTAATAAAAAGAAAACTATTACAAAACCAAAAAACAATAATTTAAAAAGTAATAATAAATCTTTTGCAGAGTTTTGGAGCTTAAACACTTACAATAATAATATTGAATCCTTCAAGCAAAATGTAACTACAAAAACTAATAAAGGTTTTGTTCCTGTTGGATTAAATTGTATGAACTCACAATATGAGGTTTTATACCTTGGAGGTGGAGTTTTATCAATTACTGCATGGAATATGGAGTGGTATAACGATGCCAATAGTTTACAACAAGGAATAAATAAAAATATGAATCAGGGATATATTCCAAGTGGTTTTTCATGGGATGGAAAGGCGTATTATGTATTTTATATTAAAACAAATTTCAATGGAAAAGCATGGCAAATAGTTCCATCAGCACTCGACCTGAATGCAGTTTCAATAGCCATAAAACCTTTTGTCGATCAAAAATATACTCCAATGGGAATTACAATTTTTGGCGATGAATATTATACTTTGTTGGTTCAGTTTGATACTCCTCTGGCTAATAATTGGTTTATCGAAGGTTATAAT
>Ga0222678_1000164_pt1 | contig 35928 bp, 17 predicted proteins | sample AntAcemetagen937_FD_179801 | JGI IMG/M metagenome (GOLD analysis project Ga0222678, IMG submission 179801) | Saline water microbial communities from Ace Lake, Antarctica - #937 | ecosystem: Environmental > Aquatic > Non-marine Saline and Alkaline > Saline | place: Antarctica: Ace Lake... | reverse complement strand
AAGATGAGGCTAAACAAGGCTAATTGCTAATTATCTAAACTGCTATTTTATACCAACTAAACATCAAAATGTACTGTTAAATATTTTGTAGTGTTGGTTAATAAATTGATTCCATAATTTATGTAAAAAATGAAGGTTCTTGACCCTGGTATTATCTGGGCTGGAGACGCAGTGGCGAGTTCGCATTTGGCATAAACGACAAGGGCCGATACCAACTTTGGATTTTAACTGAAAGAAGTTGTTGAGAGAGAAGGTGATATAGTTTTTATAATTAACTATCTCAAGCTGTTTGGAGAGGTCGGTATGGGGTGTGGCAGTATAATCGCACAACCATTTTACCCCTGTTTCATACGGCAATAAGGCATCTGCTTAACCACTCATCATTTGACAACTAAAAGGTTTGTTCCAGCTGAAATCCATATTAGTTAGCCCTGTTGACTATATTTTATCCTCTTTCTTTGCTGGCCACTTGAATGACTTATGTTTAGGAAGTCATTCAACTATCTGCCGTTTCACCAGATCAGCAAATTTCCCATCTTTGTTGATCAGCTCCTGGTAGCTTCCGCACTCTTCAATCTTACCATTCTCCATCAGGTAAATCTTGTCGGCATTTAGGACTGTCGTCAGCCTATGGGCAATAACCACCCTGGTTGCCTGCAGTTTTTCGAGACTTTCGCTTACTTTCTGTTGGGTTTTGTTATCAAGGGCGCTGGTAGCTTCATCGAAGAAAAGTATCCTTGGTTTGTTAACAATGGCCCGGGCGATCATAATGCGCTCACGCTGGCCTCCTGAAATGGTGCTCAATCCGTCGGTGACTACCGTTAACATTCCCATAGGCATCTGTTTAATGTCTTCATCCAGCCCTACATTACGAGCTGCCTCCCAGGCATCTTCAAAAGTCGCGTTGGTCATGCCAATGATGTTCGAGGCTATATTGCCGGGTATTAGCTGAGACTGCTGCAGAACCGTTCCAGCCTGTCTTCTTACAGATGTTGGATCAAATGATGACAGATCCTGGCGGTCATAATATACGGAACCGCTTTCAGGCGCTTCAAACCCCAGCAGCAATCGCAACAGGGTCGATTTTCCCGAACCTGATGCCCCAACGATGGCCACGAATTCACCGGGTGATATATGCATGGAAACATTTTTCAGCACCAGGGGGCCATCCGGCTGATAGCGGAAACTCACATTGGACACCTCTATCTCACCTGAGAGATTCTGAACTTCAGGCTTTATTGCAGTATTTTCCGGAGCTGCTTCCAAAATCGGTCGGATACTCTCAAATAAAGGTATGACCATTAAAAAGGAAACAAGGGCCATCCCAAGCTGAAGGACTGCTACTACTGTCAAGGTCAATGCCGTGAAAAAAGCCATAAATTGACCCGTTGAAAGGGTATTTGGAATCTGTCCAGCAATCACCCAGAAAATAAACAGGATAATTATCAATGGCATTACTGTCGACATCAAAGTGATGGTCATAAAGAGCTTTCTCACCTCGTAAGTCTGCCTTTTATTCTCAGAAAACTTACCTGCCCATTGAGAGAAGGCATGTACTTCAGCGCCAGCTATCCTTATTTTGGAGATGCTCGACAAAAACTGGATCAGCATCCCAAAGATATTATTTTGAAGCTCAATAATATTCCTCTGACGCTTTTGGATTTTTTTTCCGATGAAGAAAATAAATAGGAGGAATATTATAAGGAAAGCAAAAATGTACAACGACAGGCTTGCATCATAGAAAAACATGAGAACGAAGTTGAACCCCATGAAAATAGCACCAAGCAAACTGTAAAACACGGTTTCTGAAAGAATCTTTCGTAGCATCATGATACTGTTGGCCTTGGCGGCAAGTTCGCCGGCTTGGTATTTGCGGAAAAATGGAGCTGGTAAATTGAGCAGGCGGTCCCATATTGCTGACTGAAGCGAGAAATCAATTTTTGTTTCAATCTTGATCATGGAAAAACTACGTATGAGCTGAAAAAACACAATGGCAACAATGCTGAAAAAGATGACTATGGAATAGACATACAATTGACGGTAATCGGACTTCGGAATCACAACATCGAAAATATTTCCTGTAAATAGCGGTATCAGCGTGGTAAGACTCCCACCGATCAGCCCCACGAGAATTATAATTAGAATATCTCTAATGCGGCCCTTCAATGCGAAGCAGACTAGATTGGAGCCTTTCAAGGGAATATCAGGAAAAGGACGATAAAATTGGTGGGCTTCCGTTGCCAGTTCTGAGGCTGTTTTCTCGGTTAAAACTTGCCTGATGTTTTCGCCCGGGCTGATGTATTCATACCTCGATGGCGATTTCGGAATGAGGGCAACAGGGAAATCCCCCTCCTTTTTAAATGCCAGCAGCGGGCCATTATCTTTCTCCCACCAATCGCCGACCAGTTTGACTTTTCTGTCCCTGAAGCGAGAGGAACGTAGAATGTCGTTGAGGGATAGCAGAGGAGCTTCTTCGCTATTAGACCTTTTGGGCGCAGTGATGGAAATCCCGCTGTAATCTGCAACAATTCGGCAGGCAGTTAGCAAGGGTTCCTGTACAGCATCGATGTACGATTTTCGCAGGCTTTCATTCATCACCGAAGCAATTTTTCTTAGTGACGACGAGTGAATCTTGGAATCATGAACGGTTTTTTCATTCAGGCGGTTGAACTCATCGACTGCATTGAGCCGTGTATTAAAAAAATCACAGTAAAAGATAACCTCATAAAAATTATCAAGCAGACCCAAGAAATCATCCTGAAGGCAAATGTCGGATGTTTTAAATGTTTTGATTGTCGATTCTTCCAAGGATTGAAGCCAGGAATCCTGAGACACCGGGAATTTCTGAATTATTCCGGGTTCCATTATCTCTTTCATGCCTATGAACAAGGCATTCCCTGAAAGGAACTCAACCCAAATTATCCCCTTCTTTGATCTTATTTTCAGATTGTTGCCCACTTTGGTTTCACCGGCAATTTCAATCAATTGATTGGTTTGCGGGTTAATATCCTTAGAAATGCTTTGCGAAAGATGTCCAATCCAGGTATCAAGCAGTGTTGCCAGGGTGCCGGTAAGCTCAGAGCGGTTCATCATTTCTTTCATCTGCTCAATCCCAATGCTGATGATTTCAGCATTAGGTGAAGGTACTGCAATCAAACCCCGATCATTGCTTAGCTGGCTATGTCTTATCCCTAACAGAAGTTCACCTTGGCCGGCCGTGAAAAAATAATTCCTTGATCCCACAGGCTGATCATTTTCAAGGCTGGATGTAAAAACATCCACATGACCATGAACAATGTACCAAACGTTCTCGGGCCTGGTTAAAGGGAAAAGCTGATTCCCCCCGGTTCTATAAGGGCGGCCAAAAGCGTGTATGGTTTCCGAAAACATATCCTGCGTCATAGTTACCATAGTTATTCTTTTATGAGTTGGTGATATAATCCTTTCTTATTCATAAGCTCTTCATGAGTCCCCCGCTGTGCGATACGGCCTTTGTCCATCACAATGATTTCGTCACAGTCGCGGATTGTACTCAAACGGTGGGCTACGATCAGGCAGGTACATCCCTTTTTACGGATATTTGTATCGATCATCTGTTCTGTTTTTGCATCCAAGGCACTCGTAGCTTCATCGAGTATAAGAATAGATGGTTTGGTCGCAAGCGCTCTTGCAATTTCCAGTCGCTGTCGCTGACCCCCGCTGAAATTTTTCCCATTTTCAGCCACAATGCTTTCATAGGCTCCCGGGCGGGCGGCTATCTCTTCGTGTATGCAGGCATCTTTGGCAGCCTGAATAACGTCTTTATCTGCTATGGTCTTATCCCAGAAGGTGATATTCTCCTTTACCGCTCCCTTAAACAGGAAAAGATTCTGATCCACCATGGCTATGGAATTATTTAATGTCGGGCTGGAAATGGTTTGTCTGGGTTTGCTGTCGAGCAGGATCTCCCCTTTCCAAGGATTATATAACCCGCTGACCAGGTTGGCGATAGTTGTTTTTCCGCAACCGGACCTCCCAACTATAGCAACCCTATATCCAGGCTTTAGAGAAAGTGAAAACTCAGTGATCAATGGTGCCTCAAGCGGGCTATATCCGAAAGTGACATCTTTCAGCTCAATGTATCCATGGAGCTTTGTAGTTTTTACAGCTTCCTTGGATGTCCCAGTATGGAGATCCGCTGTTGAAGATGGATAATTATATACATCTTCAATACGTTTTAATCCTCCCTCTACATCCTGCAGCGCACTACCAAGATTTACAAGCGATGTGATGGGCTGATTGAAGCTGGCCATCAGCGATTGAAATGCCACAAAAGTTCCTACGGTCATAACGCCATCAATTATATAACCCGAACCGATAAGCAAAATGATCAGGGTGCTCAGTGAGGTAAGGAATACTGGTATCACCTGCAACGTTTGGGTAAGCCCACCGATTTTTTGTTGGATGTTCAGCAATTTTGTCTGGTATCCGGCCCACCGGGAAAAAAAATCCGATTCGGATGCGGTCGCTTTTAAAGATTCAATCATCTGCAAACCAGCGGAAGAAAATCCAACCAACCGACTGGTATCCTGCAACAGTTTTTGATTTGAATCGACCCGTTTCCGCGAGATATACCGAAGTGCAAGTAAATTCACGAGCGAGACAGCAATCGCTATCAGTGCAAGTGGGATACTGTAATAAAACATCAGCGCCGCGTAAAACACAATCGTTAAAAGATTCAGAAGGGTATTTCCAAGCGGACCTGACAGCAAGGCTGCAACCTGATCGTTGATATTGATACGAGTGGTGATATCGCCTGCAGACCGCTGGATATGAAATGACATGGGGAGATGGAGCACATGCCATAGGAATTTTGATGAGTTTTTCAGAGAGAGGCTCATTTCAAAGCGGATCAGGCTGTATTGCTGTAGCCAGGATAACAATGCGCGAAGCAAAGTAGTTAGTGCAATGCCGGTTAAAAGTGGAATGATCCATGATTGCGATTGCGATATCAGTATCTGATCGACAAAAATTTTCGAGAACACAGGAATAGCAAGTCCGGGAATAATGAGAGCTAGGCCTACCAGAAAAAGAAAAAGCATGCTTGTTTTATATCCTTTTAACCAGTTCAATAAAATGGGTAAAAACTTCGGTTTCTCACCTCCTGGCTGAAACTCTGGACCCGGCTTGAACGTTAGCACTACTCCCGTAAAGGAATCATTGAAAGTTTTAGTATCCACCACACGGGGTCCTGAAGCAGGGTCGTTCAGGTAAACCTTGTTTTTGCCAAATCCCTCAACGACCAGGAAATGATAAAAATTCCAGAAAACGATCATCGGGACAGGAAGATCTTTAAGCTCCTCCGGTTCTTTTTTAAATGCTTTTACCTCCAATCCATGGTTTCGAGCTGCTTTGGAAATATTGCTGGCCTTACTCCCGTTGCGTGATACGCCGCAATCCACCCGCAGTTGTTCCAGCGATACATATTTCTTATAAAAAGCCAGGACAATCCCAAGAGAAGCAGCACCGCATTCAAGCGCTTCCATCTGGAGCACCGTAGGGGTTTTGACCCTTCTTATACCGGTGATCCAATAGTAGAGCTTTTTGAGTATGTGAATGAATTTCAGGTTCATTGTTGATAGAAAAATTAACAGGATCAGTTTAGCAAAAATGCCACAGGGCTGCGACTAGTTGAAGTGACAAGCACGCGGCAGGACAAACCATTCAAAGAATAGAGGGTTTCTTTTACTGAAGCAGACATCCCGAAGGTGCCGATCACCAGTGAAGCTCTGACTTCATAATAGTTATTATTGTTTAACTGCAAAGACCTGCCTTCATCAGGAAAATACTTCTGAATCGCACTTCTGGAAGCAGGATAATCGGCGATAAAAGTGATTGTTCCTTTTAAAAACTCAGGGGGAACGCCTCCTTTGTCAATTTCGAGGTTGGCATTCATCATTGTTTTTAGTTTTGCGATCTCCTGTTCTTGAATAAAAAATATCACTTCCGGAATAATGGATGAACTGTCCTGGTTTCTCATCATTTCAAGCACGGGGGAACCAGTTTTTACATAAGTGCCTTCTTTGACGTTTAAACTGGTAATTTTGCCGTTAAAGGGAGAAATAATTTCAGCATAGTTTTTTTCTTCCAGCAGGTAAATCTTCATCAGTCTATGATTACGGATAACCAAGTCGCCGGTTTTACAGAAAACCGAATCAACCTGCCCTGATCGGTTTGACAATACTTCCCTAGGTAATTCATAAGTTTTGATGATTCCGAACCCTTTTACCTTCTGAGTTATGGAGCCAAAGAAACCCCACACTAACATGCCTACAATCACCATGCTAACTGCCGAAAACAATAACCAAGTGCGGGCGGAATTTACCTGAAGTAATTCATCCAGATCCTCAGGGGCAGTCATTTTTTCAAGGGTGGATTTTCTGAAAATCTCTCGACCAAACATAAATGGTTTATTTTATCTGAATTATCATTGTTAAGTTATGCAAATGTAGATACTTTTTCAGAATACTGGCAAGATAAACTGTGAAAATATTGTTTTTTTGCACGTTGATTATGTCAAATTTTTTTTTACCTTTGGGTGTCCTTTTATAAAGACATTATTTAATGAAATCATTATTCTGTATTCATACAAACCTTAATTTTTACTCTAATGGAAAATAAAAATGAGCAAAGAAAACAACTCGAAGAGAAACTCATAGCAAAGGCTACGAAAGACGAGACTTTTAGAAAAAATCTTTTGACATCTCCCAGAGAAACTCTGGAAACGGAACTTGGGATTAATATTCCGGATGCTGTCAATATTAATGTACTGGAAGAAGATCAAAGCTCGTTCTATCTCGTTCTTCCCCCAGTAATCAATCCCGAAACCGAAGATGAACTTTCGGAGGCAGAACTTGAGATGGTTTCAGGCGGTTGGGATGGACCAGGGGGAATGTCCGCGGATTGTACTAATGAAGGTTGTACCGTTTATCCAGCATGCCAAGGGGGCGTACCTATTTTGACGAATTAAATTTTAATAGACAAATTGTTATTTCATCAACTATATCATCAAACAATAATTGTATACTAAATCAACGGGATCACAGGAAAAAATTCGAAGAATAGTTCATCGAGAAAAGATAAAAAATAAAATATTCCTTACGTGATAATTTTTCTATTATTAAACCATGTATTTCGCCATCGCTGATAGATGAGGCGGGTGTTGATTCAGTAAAAAAACTCTGTGCATTATTTATTGAAATTATTATTCTGTATTCATATAAACCTTAATTTTTACTCTAATGGAAAATAAAAACGAACAAAGAAAACAACTCGAAGAGAAACTCATAGCAAAGGCTACGAAAGACGAGACTTTCAGAAATAATCTTTTAACATCCCCCAGGGAAACTCTGGAAACGGAATTTGGTATTAATATCCCAGATACTATTAACATTAAGGTGTTGGAAGAAGACCAAAACTCGTTCTATCTTGTTCTTCCTCCAATAATCAATCCCGAAACCGAAGATGAACTTTCGGAGGCAGAACTTGAAATGGTTTCAGGTGGTTGGGATCCTAATCAACCAGGTACATCAGGAGATGCTTGTTTTTACCGTTCTTTAATTGGATAAATTGCCATATTATCAAGAATATCACTAAATAATAATTGTATATTTAGAAAAACATTAATTATTACTCTAATGGAAAATAAAAACGAACAAAGAAAACAACTAGAAGAAAAACTCATAGCAAAGGCTACGAAAGACGAGACTTTTAGAAAGAATCTTTTGACATCTCCCAGAGAAACTCTGGAAACGGAACTTGGGATATTAATCCCAGATGCTGTCAATATTAAAGTGCTGGAAGAAGATCAAAACTCGTTTTATCTGGTTCTTCCTCCAATAATCAATCCCGAAACCGAAGATGAACTTTCGGAGGCAGAACTTGAAATGGTTTCAGGAGGTTGGGGAGAACCAGGGGGACTGTCCGCGGATTGTACTAATGAAGGTTGTACCGTTTATCCAGCATGCCAAGGGGGAGCTTTCTCCAATTAGATAACCGTTACCCGTTCTTATTTAAGGGGAGATTTTTAAATTCCCGGAGCAGCAGCTCATTAATCAGGCAATGAAATATGAAATATTCCTTACGTGATCATTTTTCTGTTATTGAACCATGTATTTCGCCATCGCTTATAGATCAGGAAGGTGTTGATTCAGTAAAAAAACTCTGTGCATTATTTCCTTTTGATATCGCTGATGATTTTGGTTTTGAAAGCAGATTAGGAAATCGGGAGGCCGTTTGCGATTTTGTGTTACAGATTAAAAAAGGGAGCAAAGGAGCAGTGATTCTTGCCGGACAAAGCCCGATTACTCACTTAGCTGACCTACTAACAGAAAATCCTTTCTGGAAAAAAATATCCCATCTTTTCGCTGCTTGGAATGATCCTGACCATTTACTTTCTAAAATGGTTACTGACTTTTGGCTCGAATTTGACTGGCAGGGAACCTCCTATAATCTGATCCCGAATATATTTTTTGATTTACAGAACGAAAAACCTACCGACAGGCTGACGCAATGGCAATCGATTCACCAGGTTCTTGACGAAATATACAGCATACTTTTTGATATCCCATTTCCGGCGGATATGGCAGCAAGTATTAATTCCTGTATCACAAACCTTCCCGACAAGGCGCAACTGTATTCGATCGGTTTTATGGTCCCCAGAAAAACTGAAGCTGTGCGCCTGGTAATTTCGCAGCTTGATCCTGAAAGGTTCTTCAGCTATCTGCAGGAAATAAGTTGGCCCGGAGAGGAAGATATTATACGCGACCAGGTATCTCTCTATGCTAAGAAATTCGATTCCATCATGTATAACATCAATATCGGAAGGGAAGTTCTTCCTTATCTTGGATTAGAGTTGTTTTCGACAGAGCTGAGAAGACCCGCTTGCGGCCCGCGGCATATCGAAGTGCTCGATTTTCTTGCATCTCAGTCACTGCTGTTGAAAACGAAGCGGGAGGGACTGATTCGTTTCTGTGGACGGAAAACGGTTTCCTATTTCTATCCTGTTCTTTATCTCAGAGGGATAAACCATTTTAAATACGTGTACAAGAAAAACAAGCCCCCAGAATTAAAAGGTTATTTCGGAACTATGATCCGAAACAAAATAGATCAACATGTTGAACGATAAGATTCACCGGAGCTGAACCCGGGATTACCATATGAATAAAGAGCAAACTGATAGTAACTATTATTCCGAAGTAGCTGCCAGAGCAACAACACTCCAGGAGAAAATTGAAGAGCAACAGCGGTTTTCATTTCACCATGCCAACAACCGTTTATTGGAGCAGCGCCTGACCGAATGGCGCAACATTGTTGCACCCAATGATCCGGCGATGTTCGAAAACCGGCTGAAAAACGATGGCTTGGCAGAAGGTGATCTAAAAAAACTACTAGGCACAGTTTCATTTAGCAGTGAAGATCAACTTCCTTCATGGGTAGCATCTTTCAGGGAGATGATGCAATTTCTGGCTTTATACGACCCACAAGATCTTTCGGTGGATATGACCAGGCTTTTCGGTCCTGATCAGGATAAAAAAACTCCTTTTCTTCATTTGTTAACTCCTCTGGTGGCATATGCAATTTATAAACTTGATAAAGCGACAGGAGCCCGTAAAACGGAACTTTTTTCAGCCAGCGCAGTGCAAATGCTATATCTTCAACTTGCAAACAGACTTGGATATTACACTTTGCAAACATTTCAACTGGAATTCAATGTCTACAAATCATCGCAGCAATCATCCCTATCAAGGATCCTCGGAAAGATAAATCCCGAACTTCAACCGGAAGACCAGTATTATCAAAAGTTTTTCAAACGAATCATTGAAGATGGCTGGAAGGATTTTTTTGCAGAATACAGTGTTCTGGCTCGGATCATCACTATTCTGGTAACCAACTGGATCAATAACAGCGCCACCTTCATCATTCGTCTTGCCAGCGATTTCTCCGAGATCACAAACCGATTTGCAGGTGGAACTTTTCCAGGCTTACTGTTAGAATGTAAAGGAGGCATTTCCGATTCGCACGATGGTGGCAAAGGGGTGATTTCCCTGAAGTTTGAATCCGGACTGAAATTAGTTTATAAGCCAAAAGATATTGAACTTGAGCAAGCCTGGTCGGAATTACTCAACTGGTTTAATGAAAAGGGCTTAAAGCCTGATTTAAAACCGCTCAACGTGATTCCCCGGGAGGGCTATGGTTGGGCGGGATTCATTGAAACTGCAGAATGCAGGTCAGAACAGGAGGTAGCTGATTATTACCGCCGTATCGGATCGCTGATCGGGATTATCTATCTACTGAATGGGAACGACTGCCACAACGAAAACCTCATTGCATCGGGTGCTTACCCGATGCTCATCGACCTCGAATCAGTCATGCACCATGAGGCCAAGGCTTTTGCCGATGAGAATGCCGACAACGCAATGTTTTTTGCAAGAAAGCAGCTCGGTGCCTCTGTTTTCCGTACCGGGCTTCTGCCATTCTGGATAAAGGGGAAAGACGGCTTTTTGTACGATGTAAGTGGAATTGGCGGATACGGGAATGGAGAATCTCCTTACCTGATGTCAAAATGGGATAACATCAACACCGACATGATGAAGCTCTCCTTTTTGCCTGCCAGCTTTCAGGATCAGAATAACGTGCCAATCTTCAACGGACAGCAACAAGCACCACTGCCATATACCGATGAGATTGTTTCCGGTTTTACTGCGTTTTACAGGCTGGTAATCCTGCATAGAAATGAAATACCTATCCGTTTGTTTGCAAGAAAAAAACTGAGGTTCATTTTCCGTTCAACGAGAATCTATGGAATGGTACTGAAAAAAATGATGAACCCGAAATACATGCGCATCGGCATCGAACGGAGCATCCAGACTGAACAGTTAATTCGTACTTTTCTCCACACCCCGGCGCCCAACCCATATTGGTCTGTAAGTAAATCTGAACTGAGGCAGTTGGAAGAGATGGATATCCCCATTTTTTGGGCCGACTCCGACAAAGCCGACCTGAAAGATAATTCAGGGATTGTTAGCGCCAGCCATATGCGCAATGCTGTTTATGATGAGGTGAAATCCCATTTGCAGGAAATGGGTGAAAATGATCTTAAAAAACAGGTAAGGCTCATCCGTGCCGCACTATTTTTTAAGGAGACCGGACACGATTCAATTAAAGGCAATGAAGAAACGCATGCCGGGGACCTTGAGGGTATCTTACCTGTGGATAAAGATGTGTTGATGAAGTTCGCTATGAAAATAGCCCGAACCCTGCAATCGGAAGCGATTTCTTCTCAGGACGGCAGCTGTACCTGGTTGTCGGTAGGATTCATTGGAACAAATCGATACCGCATACAGCCGATGTCGATGTTCCTTTACGATGGGATACCCGGCGTGGTGCTATTCTTATCAGCGCTTTATGCTGTTACCGCCGATCCTGAAATTAAACGGCTAAATGATGCTGCCATCCAGTCGCTCCGTCAGGTGATTGAGAACATGAATCAATATCGCGCTTATGCCAATACTAGCCCCATTGGGATTGCTTCGGGAATTTCATCTGTCATCTATTCATTGCTTAAAATTTCTTCTTTTCTTGACGATCCTTCCTTTATAAATGATGCAGAGAGAGTAAGTATCATGATGACCCCTTCGATGATACAAAACGACCATTCCTTCGATATCATCTCAGGCAGCGCAGGATGCATCCTAGGGATGTTGACACTGTATAATCATTCGGGTCATTCTGAACACCTTGAGAAAGCGATATTGTGCGGTGACCATCTTCTGAAAAATGTTACAAATAACAGAGACGGAAGCTGTGGGTGGACATCTGTGGAAAAAGAGATGTTGGCAGGTTTTTCACATGGACAGGCGGGGATTGCCTATGCGCTGCTAAAATTGTATGAAGTTACAGGAAACAACAGTTACCGCGGCACCGCCGAGCAGGCCATCAGGTATGAAAACACCCTCTTTTCCCCTAAATACAGCAACTGGCAAGATCTTAGGGGGGTTGTTGAGCAAAAAAATAATGTCCCGTTCTATATGGCAAGATGGTGTCATGGCGCGCCGGGAATAGGACTGGCAAGGCTGGCATCAATACATCTGTCGAATGACCCATCATCTGTTAATACAGATATTGCTAATGCCATAAGGACGACACAGAAAGCAGCCAGGTCTATGACTAGCAGAGACCATGTTTGCTGCGGCAACATGGGATTGGCAGATATGCTATTATACTTTGCGCTCAAAACCGGAGAACAAAGCCTGGTATCGGAATCGGCTGAACTTACGGCAAAGGTTATCCTGGCCGCCGAAAAGCGCGGTCATTTTAACATCCTTCTTGGGTCCGGTGATAATTTTGCCAATCCTGGTTTCTTCCAGGGAATAGCGGGTATTGGCTATTCACTGCTCCGACAGGCTTTCCCGGATAAATTTCCCTGCATATTGATTTTTGAATAATTGCAGTGGTTGATCAGCTAATGTAAATTGATTTTGCATGCAAGAAGCTGACACATTGAGTACTAAAGGTTGCCGGCATCTACAATATCACCATGCTGTATGATAAGAATTTTCTTCATGAGAATATCTTTTAACAGTATTATTTAAAGTCAGATAGTTTAAAGGTGCTCTCTTTTTAGCACATGTACAAAAACTGATTAAATTAACTATACTAAAATTTTTAGGATTTGGTGGTGTAAATGTAGTTATAAAAATGTAATTAGCTAGTACTGGATCACTTTATTGGTTTTATAGGAAATTAGTTTTTATTAGTTATTTTTTGATTTCAATACTACATAAAGAGTCCCCATACACCACCCTTTTAAAGCTCACAGGGGGCACGTTTAACACACTATCCTCATTAATATGATAGATATATAACCACCGTTAAAACTGCAACCTCAACCTCTTTCCAAACACCTTTTCCAACTTCAACAAGTTTATATTTTTTTCCCACTCTCTTTTCTTTTTCTTTATTTAAAACTTTTTTAGCATTTTTTTTAAAATACGAAGTCGATCTTTCTTTAATCCAGTTATTCATTTTGACTTAGTTTTTCGATTATACTAACCCATCATAGAATATTGTAATATTATATGCATCTTTTGCACCTACTATTCTTCATAATTTAGTTCCATAGCTCGGCTATGTAAAGAAATTATTCATCTATTAGGCACAAAGTATGCTATCTACTAAATACAAAATTCTATCACGGGTTAGTATACCTCAAAGATAATTATTTTTTTATTAGCCAACGCCAATGAATGAGCAAGAATGGGGTTTTTGGCTTCACATAACACCAAATTAGGCACTATCTATTATAAAATGATACATACCTTCAGAACGGGTTAAATGCTGCAAATACGATCTTTTTGAATAGTAATATCCATTCTGAATGCATTGCTCTAATACGCATTTTTTAGCCTTCGGAAAGGTAAGACATAAGCCGGTCATGGTGGGTTTTGTGTGTTTATACTATAATACTTTATTATGTAACTTAGCCTTTAGATTTGTCCTCAGCCAATCAATAAAAAAATATGAATTAGATTTACTTGTTAAAATTAACCAAGTAGACTGGGGTGAACTATTAACTTAGCTAGGATCGAGATCTATCCCAAGAATTAGTCCACAGTCATCTTACAAGTTGAAATTCATCAAATAGAATTATAGGCTTTTAGGCCCATTAAAGGTGTTAATGCTCAAGTCTCTCCTGTGCTGTGGCTTGATTTGAAGACTTGAGCTAGTTGGGGGCACAAGTTACAAACTTGCGTCAGAGGTAGTAGATATAACAGCGTAGTTGTAAATTACGCTGAGGTGGGATTAATATCATAGAGTTAGATATTATAATATCAAAGGATTATTATTTACTTTTGTCAACATGGAAGTATCTGTGTTATGGAAGTTACTGGAATTTATCATTTAAGACCGTTGCAATATAACAACCAAATTTAATTGTTTAACCAATAAATATTAAAAACAAATGAAAAATATTTACCAAAATGTTTTCGTAAAAAGAGTGCTTTTTATTCTCTTTTTGCAGTTAATCAGTATTTCTCTGATATGGGCACAAAAAGATTCAGAAGCAATCACGGTCACTTTCAATGTTAATGTGCCTGAGTTTACACCTGAAGGAGATACTGTTTGTATTGTGGGATCGTTTAATGATTGGGGTCCAGCTGGAATAAAGATGACTAACGTGGCACCCTATTCATGGCAACTTGAAATGTCTTTAGAAACAGACTCCATTTTTGAGTACAAGTTTTCCAGAGGAAGTTGGGAAACTGTTGAAAAGGATGAAAATGGGGGTGAGATTGAAAACCGGATTGTTACAACCGGGTCATTAAATTTAAATATTGAAGACGAAGTAATGAATTGGGCAGATATAGTAATTTCGTCTGACCCGGAAAACATTTCCCCTATTCTTTCCTATTTCAATAATTCACCTCAAACTTCAATTGCGATTACCTGGGCCTCTGATTCCCTTGCTGAATGTGTCGTTCATTATGGAATTGAAAATGTAAATGAAAACAGCATTGTTGTTAGTGAACACAAGGGTTTAATTGAAGAAACAGACAGCCTGATTCATATCGCAAGCTTAACTGATTTAACACCAAATACACTTTACCAATACACCGTTGAAACAGCAGGTGTTTTTCAAAGCGATACATTTAGCTTTAAAACAGCCATTGAGGAAACCGATTTTATGTTTATTGTTGGAGGGGATAATCAAGGGGCTTTGATTGAACCTGTATTGGACAGTATCATTGTTGAAAATCCTGTTTTTATGCTCCACGTTGGCGACCTGGTTGTTAATGGAAACAATACAAAGGAGTGGTATGAATTTCAGGGTAGATTCAAAGATTTTACAGGAAATTATGTGATGATGCCGGTTTATGGTAATCATGAAGAGGATTCTCCAACAATGGCAAAATTATTCCAGTATCCTGTTAATAATTCTATAGATTCAACAAATGAAGGCCATTGGTTTTCATTTGATTATAATAACGTCCACTTCACTGGGGTAGATGTTTTTAGAGATTTTGGGCCTAACAGTGAACAATACCAATGGTTGCTAAATGATCTTCAAAATATTGATGAGAATATCGATCACCGAATTGTATATTTTCATAAGCCGGCATATAGCAGTACAGGGTATCATGGTCCAGATATGCAGGTACGTCAGTACTTGGAACCTTTGCTTATTGAATATGGCGTTGATCTTGTGTTTTCTGGGCACAACCATCATTATGAAAGGAGCCTAGCAAATGGAATCACCTATATTACAACCGGTGGGTTAAGTGAATGGCTTAAGGATTTTGATCTGGGTTCTAATCCATGGTCAATATATGCTGAAAAGATTAATCATTACTGTCGCGTCAGTGTGAATGGTCCGGAGCTGAAAGTGGAAATGGTTAGACAGGATGGAACAATTGGTGACACTTATGAATCGTTAAAAATTGATGGAAATGATAGTGACTGGTTATCTTCAGGAGTTGAACCCTTACTTGATACCGATAAATTGCAAACTGATCCTGAACTGAAACTCGAACGACTATATCTCTCTCAGGATGAAAATAATTTTTATTTTGGTTTTGATGCACCTGCAATAAATAAAGGAATTGCTTACGGAATTTACATTGACGTTGATAATGTTCCTGGTTCCGGTGGAACATCAGATCGTTGGGGAAAAGCTGTAGCTGCCGAAAACGATCATTTACCGGAAATTCAAATCTATGCTAATCATAAGGATGATGATTCATGGAGCAGCAGTAGTCCCAAGTATTATTCATGGGATACTATTTCATCAGACTGGGTAAGTGGTACAGGCGGAATGGGAAGCCTGCCTGAAGGCGGTATTTTTGCTGTTGATACAACGAATCGGTTTTTTGAAATGACAATTCCTAAAGATGCTCCCGGACTTAATGGAACTGATAATTTTTATGTCGAATTATTTACCGTTGGAGAAAGTAGTGGTGCCGGAGCATCAGAGTCAATTCCTTCTGATAGTACAATTCAATTTACAATAGAAAACACTTCAACTGATATCACAAACCTTACTGCTTTTCATCCTTTCAATGTCACTATTCCACCACCTCCCGATACAAATATTATTAAAATTGATGGTAGTCCAGATGACTGGAAAGACAATAATTTTGAACCTTTGGCAACCGATACCGATAATGCTCAGGATGGAACAGCGTATAAAATGGATTCACTTTATGTACATATGGATTCCATTAATGTCTATTTCGGGTTTGTAAGTCGGGTAGAATTTACTGGATTACATTACGGCATTTATATTGACACAGATAGTTTGGAGGGTTCAGGTGCTACTTCTGACAAATGGGGATGTGATGTGACGGCAGCTAATAAACATTTGCCAGATGTTGCAATTTATGGCTATCATGGCGACAACGGTTTTTGGTCGAGTAGTAGCCCAAAATATTATACCTGGTCGGACGGCAGTTGGCTCGATCACTCTGGGGGTGAAGGAACACTTCCTTCAGGTGGACGTTTTGCCTATAATTCAGATCTGGATTTTGTGGAAATTTCAATCCCAAGAGATTCTCCCGGATTTCAGGATATAAATAGTTTTTATATTTCACTGTTTAACTTTGGAGGCGACAAATTTGTTTGCGAAACAGTCCCATCCGATCCTGCTGTTAATTTTACCGGTGAAAACTCTTCCACTTCAATTGAAATATCAAATTTCGCACTTTACACAATTGAGACACCATCAGGTATCGATTTAGAAATTCTTCCTAAATCTTTACTTAAACAAAACTATCCAAATCCTTTTTATCATAGTACAACGATAAATTATTCATTAAACCAGAAAGCCAATGTATCAATAAAAGTATATGATTCAAGGGGAAAATTAGTATCGACTCTTGTGGATGGATCACGGAATGCAGGTAATCATCAAGTTATTCTGAATAGCAACAACATGCCTTCTGGCATCTATTTCTATCAGTTAACAAGTGGTAATTCTCAAATAACTAAAAAACTTTTTAAAATGTAGCACTTTTTCAATAATGACTTTCGAGTGTTTATTAATTATCCACCTCCTATCAGACGGAGGAGGAAACCATCTTTTCAGGATGATGTTTTTGAAACTTCCATCCCCTGTTTATGAGTACATAGTTAGGCACGATTTACAAACTTGCTAGAGGGGTTGTATATATTTTTCATTGTTTATTCAGATATTTAATAATCATCTGTTCCAATTCATCTGCTTTGATGGGTTTCGCAATATAATCATCACAGCCGGCAGCGATTGCTTTTTCATTGTCGCCTTCTAATGCATAAGCTGTTTGTGCTATGATAATTACGTCTTTATTAGATTTTCGTATTTGCCTGGTGGCTTCATAGCCATCTATTGAAGGCAATTTAATATCCATAAGTACTAAATCGATGTCAGGGTTGTTGAGACATATTTCAACAGACTCTTCTCCTGTTATTGCTATTGTAATTTCGTGTTCTAATCCTCTTAAAATAACCGAAATAAATTCTGCTGAAGTTTCATCGTCTTCAACAATTAATATACTATGCTTTTGAATTGGAGTTACATCATTGGGAGGCAAAATTTCATTTTTTGTGCTATCTCCTTTTATCGATGCCGGTTTGTAAGGAATGGTAAAATAAAATGTACTACCTCCTGCATTGCCATTGCTGTCAAATACTTCAGGATCCGATTCAACCCAAATTTTTCCACCTAGCATTTCCACATAAGCTTTTGAAATAGACAAGCCGAGACCTGCTCCCTGATATGCCATTTTATCTTCAATATCAGCTTGAATAAACCTCTCAAAGATGGCTTCCTGCCTATTAAATGGAATGCCTATTCCTGAATCTTTTATGTAAAAGACAAGTGTATTTTTGTTTTGAGTATACCCAAATTCTATGTAACCCTTTTTGGTGTATTTAATTGCATTTTTCAAAAGATTTGCTAGTATGGCATAAACTTTTTGACCATCGGTTTTCAGTATGGCTTTTTTAGATGGTAAAGAAACTACTGATGAAAACTGCAAACCTTTTGCTTCAACTTCGGGTTTAAAAAAAGCATAAAGGAATTCGATTTGCTCATTGATATTTGATTCCCCGATATTAACTTCCATCTGACCTGATTCTATTTTTGAAATACTAACAATATTATCGATGATATTAAGCATTCGTGCTCCACCTTTTTCGATGATTTGGATATAGTCTTGTTGCTTTTTATTACTAAGATCAGGTTGTTTTAATAAGCTGGAAAAACCAAGAATTCCATTCATGGGGGTTCTTATTTCGTGGCTCATATTGGTAAGGAAAGCAGATTTAAGGCGGTCGCTTTCTTCGGCTTTTTCTTTGGCTTTGACGAGTTCTGTTTCCGCGAGCTTGTGCTCGGTGATATCGCGAGTCGTTCCTTGAAGTCCTATCGGCCGATCGTCTTTACCATATATAAATGTGCTTCGAATCTCGAGAGGGACAAGTTCGCCATCCTTGTTAAACATATTGATTTCGAAGGTGGTACCGTAGCTGGGTGGAGATTTCGGGATTGCCTCCTCTAATAATTTTAGGCATAGCTGATAGCCCTCAGGGTTGCAATGGTCTTCGAGAGTGGTTCCGATCCACTCTTCGGGCGTGAACCCCATCATATCTTCGATAGCCGGATTGATATAGGTAAATTCAAAGTTTAGATTTAGAATCCAAATGCAATCTACCGTATTATCTGCGAGAAGATGATATTTTTCTTCGCTTTCTATTAAATCTAAGCTTAGTATTTCAGCTATTTGTAGCCTAAACTTACTATTAAACAACGATAAGGAAAGAAAAGAAAGCAAGAAACTAATTAATACACCACTAATTAAAACAATGAGTGTTCTGTTAGAAAACGGAGCAATCAAACTATAGGATTGGCTAAAATACAGAGTCCATTTTTTTCCATTAAATACAATTGGCTGTATTACTTTTCTATACTTCTGTTTGGCTTGTTCTGAATTTACTTCTGTTTGGCTGCTATATAATAACGAATTGTCTATTAAACTATCATTATCATATACTTTCAAATAGATTCTTTTGCTATTAATTACATCCCAACGACCCAAAATACCTTTCATTAAATCGGCCATTCGATAGGGACTATAAACCCAACCCAAAATTGCCGCTCTACGTTCTTCAATAGTTTTTGTGGGTTCGCTTTTTTTATAAACGGGTACATACATCAGTGTTCCTGCTTGTAAATCTTCGTCTGTTTCCTGAACCAAAAGTACCTTTCCTGTGAGAGAAGCTATGTTATAATCGCGAGACTGCTCCATTGCTTTTCGCCGTACAGGTTCAGAAAACATATCATAGCCAAAGGCTCTTCTATTTCTAAAATCAAAGGGTTCGAGATAAATGATTGAAGTATATATTTCTCTTTCGCCTATTGGTCTGATATTATATTTACCTATAATTGTATCCTGCTTGTTTTCACTTCTTATATGCTGAATATGCTGTTGTAATTGAGATTTTGGTACAATATATGAAAATCCAACGCCTTGTATTCCAGGTAAGTTTTTTTCAATTGTGCTCTTTTCAATGAATTCTTTCCAATCATGCCGTGTAATAGTATCTGATGCACCAAAATATGCTGCGCCACTTCTTAAAAGTTGTGCATGTGCATTTAATCTGGTTTCAATTTTTGATGTAATTTCATTACATATCAGTGAAAATTCCTGATTTGCTTGTTTTTCTTCATCTAAATAGGTAAAACACGTTACTCCAACAGTTAAGATAATTCCGATAATTAAAATAACCAATGCTATCCATGCATTTTTGGAAGTTGATTTAGGAAGTGAAAATGGATATTTTAAATAATTCATTGTAATAGTCTTTTATTGTTGAGTTTTATTGCTTATAATTTCTTATATGTACAAGTTCCTCCTACAAAACCATCAATATCTGAAGAATATATACACCTTTCTATTATTATATTCTCAAATTTAAGGTCACATAGTAAGGCTACTTTTTGATGTATCTTACGCAAAAAGGATATTTGCAAAAAATAATAATGTAATTATTAATAAATTATTTTTTGGTTTTAACATTAGCATAATAGGTAATTAAGTTTACTTTTTCATCTGTATATAATTTTATTTTTTGTAAGTATTAAAACAAATCTGAACTTTTAAGGTCAAATTTTAAGAGAATATTAATTCAAAGTTAACTTATTTTTCTGATACTACTTTTTTCTTAGAATAAAAACATATTATTCAAAAGGAGATGCTCAAAGGGTAGATTAGTATGAAGAAGATAAAGAAAGTGTTGAGGTTCTACTTGGGGATGGAAAAATTATCATCATAAATTGACATTGTCAAAGGATAAAAACTATTTATTAATTTTTTAGATTTCTTTTTGTGACACTATACCACTAAGTGTGTAAATTTAAAATATTAGGGGTATGACTTTAAATTAAAGCTGAACCCTTTCTTCAAATTGAAAACCCTAGTTTAATTCGTAAAGCATTCACGAATTTTAGAAAAAAGCACATTTTTGACAATAGGTTTTGAAACATAGTCATTACATCCAGAGTCAATTGCTTTTTTTCTATCACCAGTTAGCCCATATGCAGTTTGGGCAATAATAACAACATCTTTATTGAAAAGGCGAATATCTTCGGTTGCTTCATACCCATCCATAATTGGCATCTTAATATCCATCAATATCAAATCAATATCAGGATTATCTTTGCATATTTTAACAGCTTCAGCTCCATCACTTGCAATAAATAATGTGTGGCTTTCTTCCATTATAATTTCAAGAAAACTCATGGAAACTTCGTCATCTTCCACTAGCAATACCTTAAGGTTTTTAACGATGTCATCAGCATTAATATCAGTTACGCTTATTTTATCATCTTGTTTTTCATTGGCCTTTACTATATATGGAATTGTAAAATAGAATGTTGAGCCTTCACCAAATTCACTTTCAACCCATATGCTACCATTCATCATTTCAACGTAAGCCTTCGAAATAGCCAGACCTAATCCAGCACCCTGATAAGCATTCTTATCTTCAATATCTGCTTGTATAAATCTCTCAAATATAGCTTCTTGTCTTTCATTAGGTATGCCAATACCTGTATCTTTTACGTAGAATTCGAGGTAATTATCTTTTTTGGTATAGCCAACTTCTATTGAACCTTTTTCGCTGTATTTAATGGCATTTTTTACAAGATTTGTAAGTATAGCATATACTTTGTCGCGATCGGTTTTTAGGATGGCTTCTTTTGAAGACAATGAATTTTTGAATGAAAACTGTATACCTTTTGCTTCTATCTCGGGTTTGAAGAAGGTATAGATATATTCGATTTGCTCGTTAATATTCGTTTCCTGAATATTAACTTCCATCTGTCCTGATTCAATTTTCGAAATACTAATAATATCATTGATGATATTAAGCATTCGAGCTCCGCCTTTTTCGATAATACCGATATACTTTTGCTGCTGTTCGCCGCTTAGATTAGGCTTTTTCAATAAATCAGCAAACCCAAGTATTCCATTCATTGGTGTGCGTATTTCGTGGCTCATATTTGCCAGAAATGCTGATTTTAAACGGTCGCTTTCTTCGGCTTTTTCTTTGGCTTTATATAAAATTTCGTTGGTTTGATTCAGTTCCTCGTTAATGGTTTCGTATTCTTCGTTCATTGATTGTAACTCAAGTTCGCTTTTTTCTGCTCTTTCTTTTGATTTTTTCAACTCTGCAGTTCGAATTAAAACTAACTTTTCAACCTGGCGATGTCTGGTGATAGCAAACCCTATCGACAAAATTATTATACAGATAGCAAATACCAGAAGTATAATAAAATAAGTTTCTAAATACCACGGAAGCAACACAGTAAATGGCCAACTTGCAGGGGATCGATCAATGTTTCCGTTCCGATCCATTGCCCGAACTTCAAAAACATGGGCGCCTGCCGATAAACCAACTCCCCTTACTGTAGTTATATTTTCAAAAGGTGACCATGAATTTTCGTCAAAGCGATAGGAATATTGTAATTGGTCATCCAGCGTATTATCCCATTTGTCACGCCCCTCAAACACAAATTGTAATTCGCCACTTGGTATGGCTTCGTGGGAGTTCATATCCGAAGGTATAACTGTTTCCGGTGCATCGGTATCAGCTTCAGAATAATAACAATAAGCTCCGTTTAAAGTAGCTGTCCAAAATTTTCCCTGTTTATCTTCAAAAATATCAAAAAGAGTAGTATTGGGAAGACCTTCTTCAATTGAATTGGATACCCATGCTCCATTAATCAACCTATGAATACCAGTTCCGGATGCAACCCAGATGCTGCTATCTCTGGAGATAATCATCTTTCTGGCAGTTTCAAATTCAGGCGATTGAACAAGCGACCAATTTTCCCCATCGTATTGTATAATTCCTTTGCTTCCGCTAATCCAAATGTTTCCATTCTCCAATTCAAGAATAGAGGTTGAGAAACCCCATTCAAGCTCTTTCTTTAAGTCAAAACTCTTTTTAATTCCTTTTTTGAAAACCATAACGTCAGTAAAAGTTACGATCCATACATCCTCATTTCGTGCCTGAATAATATCTGTAACTTCACATGCTCCCGGAGTTAATCCGTCAATTTTCAGATCTACAGCCAATGTTTCAATGTGCTCTCCATCATATCGAATAAGTTTGGATGTTCCATTCAAGTCCTGAAGAATAATAAAACAATTCCCATTCTTGTCCTGGTCGTAATACCTTACCTTTTCTTTTCCAAAAGGGAAAGTAACAGTATAACTTTTATCAACCGGATTAAATAATGCAAGTCCTCCTGCTTCGGAAATCCCAACAATCAGCAACCCATTTTTAAGAGAACAAATATCTCCTGTAAACACCACTGGATTAAATTGATATGATTCCCATTTGTCATTCGACCAAAGAAAAAAGGAATCTTCCGCTGCAAACCACAATCGACCCGTTAAATCTTCATGGATTTTCTTAAAACGCTGACTTAAGTCCGCGCTTGCTCCTATCCTCCTCCACAAAGTTTGAGTAAAATGAGCAAGCCCTGAGCCAGTAGCCAGCCAGAAAGTACCATTTGGCTCAACAACAACATCATTAAGTACACGATTTAATATTCTGTTTTTTATTACAGGTGTTTCCTTACCCTGCTGAATATGAAAAAGGTTCCAATCTCTAATTATGCTATTCAATGGAGAGGGCGATTGAATCCCTTTTATTATCCAAAGAGAGTTATCAGGTCCACGCCATCCGTAGTGAACTTCAGCTGTTTGTGAAGTATATAGTTCTTGCCACGTTTTGCCATCGAACCCGGCAACAACATTATGCTTTGATTTGGAAGACTTTGATATAAGAGTCAATTCTCCATTTTCTCCTTCAAAAGGCTTGCTAAAATGGTATAATCCGTACGATTTGGGAACTTGAAAATCGATCCATTGCTCCTGAAAATTGCAGGTGTCGCATTGAACTAAGTACTTTGCAACTCCATCTTCTCCGGTAATCCAAACACTTCCATCCTGAAAAGTCGTAATGTCAATAAACTGCCCAATTTGAGATTCTTCTGCCCGCTTTATGATTTGTGTCTGTAGTTTGACTTTATCAAACTCTTTGAGATCACCATCTCTTATAAAAAGGAGTTTGTTTCCGATGCCTGGTATTGGTATAAATGGAACTCCTACTTCAAATTCCAGATTTTGCCATTTGTCGTTTGAATTGAAAAAAACATTATCCAAATTTCCTTCATCAATACTCCATAAATTTCCGGAGAAGTCTTCATATGTTCTTCCAAGAATTCCTGATGGGCTGATTGTATAATCAAAATTATAACCATCATATCTTGATAATTCGGACATAGGCCCGTGAAACATTGTAATAGTGTTATTATGGCTTTTTGTAATGCTATTTACCCACGAAATCTTTAATCCGTTTTGGGAGGTAAAAAATCGTTGCTTGACTCCTTCTTGTGCCTGAACATTCAGTGATAGTATCAGAAAAAATAAACTAATTCCCCAAAAAGTAATTAAGTTTTTCAAAAAAGCTGTTATCATGACACATAAAAATTTATGGGTTGAAATAAATCTTTTTAAGTTGATTCAAAGATAAGAAATTTATTGAACAATAATTCTAGATAAATGACTTAAGATTTTTCTAAAAAATCTTGACAATTCTAATCTTATATTGCAAATTTATCATATATTCGCATGCACTGCAATTTACATATTTTTTATGGAAATATTCAAAGCTATATATATTACGGTATTCATAGTGCTCATTTCCATTCTTCAAACCTTCGCAAACGAGGATTATTCTCAAATAGCAAGGATTTCACTTGAATATTCACCCGATGGGCAACAGCAAGACTCAATATCGGGTATGGTAACCGATAATAGTGGTGAACCTCTGCCAGGAGTAACTGTGTTAATAAAAGGCACAATCAATGGAACAACTACAAATATAGATGGACATTATTCCATTTCAAATATTTCAGATAGCACCACATTGCAATTTTCATTTGTGGGTATGAGTACACAAGAGGTACTAGTAGGGAACCAAACAATCATAAACATTATAATGATTGCAGATGCGATTGGACTTAATGAAGTTGTAGTAATTGGTTATGGTTCGCAAAGCAGGAAAGATGTAACCGGTGCAATAACAACATTAACTGCTAATGATATCGAAAGTATGGAGGTTACTGGTATTGATAAGTCAATTCAGGGAAAAGCAGCGGGTGTCTTTGTTACAAATAATACTGGTGAACCAGGTGGTGGTGTTACCATTCGTATTCGTGGCGCAACTTCTATAAGTTCAGGTAACGACCCGTTGTATGTTATCGATGGTATTCCTTTAGCAAATACGCAAACAAGTAACCGTAATATTGGTGAAAACAGGGTTAATGGCATGTCTCAAATTAATCCTTACGATATTGAATCCATTGAAATTTTGAAAGATGCTGCCGCCACTTCAATATTTGGAGCTCGTGGCGCGAATGGTGTAATACTGATTAAAACTAAAAGAGGAAAAATAGGAAAAGGTGAACTTACAGTAGATTTTAATATGGGCATGTCTCAATTAGCCAAACGTTACGATTTGTTAGGAGCTTCTGATTATGCAACCTTAGTAAATGAGGGCAGGGCTCAGCTGGCCGAAATTGAACCAGAATACTCTCCTTACTTTTCACAAAGCTTTATAAATAATCCAACAGTTAATACTAATTGGCAGGATAAAATCTTCAGAATAGGAAAAAAAGAAGAAGTTAACGTTTCTTTTATTGGTGGAACAGAAACAACTAAGTATATGATTAGTTCTGGTTTCTATAATCAGGAAGGTATCATAATTGGTTCAGATTTTAGTCGCTTTAACATTCGCGCAAATGTCGACCAAAATATAGGAGACAAATTTTCTCTGGGTACAAATTTGTATGCATCTGTTATCGATCAGAGACGGATTAAAAATGATGGTAGTCCGGATAATGCTGATGCATCTAATTACAATCATATCTATGGAGGATCTGTTCTCTCTACAGCATTAGTAAAAGCTCCTACAACTCCTGTCTATCTGGCAGATGGCACCTACTCTAATGATGAAGCTCAGATGGAATATGGAAACCCTGTAAGACAGGCATTAGATGTTAATATAAACAATAAAGTAAATCGCATTATTGCTTCTGTCTATGCGAAAGTAGATTTATTACCAGGATTTAATTTCAGAATTCAAGCATCGGGTGATGTCCGTAATGAACTGGAGAACTGGTTTGATCCACCAAATCCAAATGCATTTGAAGGAACTGACTGGAGAGGGCAGGCTTCTCAACGCACTTTTAATCAAAGAGTATGGACATTGGAAAACTATTTTACTTATAAACTAGACATTAATAATCATAATTTTACATTCTTGGTTGGTAATACGTTGCAAGAAGTTATGTGGGAAAGTAGTTTTATTCTGGTAAGTGGTATTGTTTCTGATAAAATTCAAACTTTAAATGCCGGAACCGATATTGATGTAGCTATATCTGATAAACAAGCTTATGGTATTAATTCTTACTTTGGAAGAATTGATTATAACTATAAAGGCAAATACCTTCTTTTGTTGAATGCTCGTTATGATGGTTCATCAAGATTTGGTAAAGGAAACCGCTACGGATTTTTTCCATCAGCTTCGGTTGGTTGGAGAATATCAGACGAATCTTTCCTCGAATCAGCCAATTTCCTATCTAATTGGAAATTACGTGTTAGTTATGGTATTACTGGGAATCAGGAGATATCAAATTATGCATCTCGCGGGATAATGAGTATTGGAACAGGCACAAATATTGGTGGTAATTATACAGATGAAACTGGAGCAATTATCTCAAGCCTACCCAGCCCGAATCTGAAATGGGAAGAAACAACTCAATTTAACGTAGGTACAGATGTGAGTTTATTTAAAAGTCGTGTAAATTTTACCATGGACTACTATATAAAAACCACAAATGATTTATTGTTTCTGGTTCCAGTACCTAGTACAATGGGGCTGAGCCATAAATGGGAAAATATAGGTAAAATGGAGAACCGGGGTATTGAGTTTAGTGTGAATGCTAACATTATTACCAGCGATAATTTTAACTGGAATGCTGATTTTATCATTTCAAAAAATGATAATAAAGTTCTTCAACTGATGAACGACAAAGATGTTATCGCGAGTGGTGCAGGTGGCAGTAGTATCGCCAGAGTTGGTGAGCCAATTAGCTTTTACTTATATGAACGTGAAGAATATGTTAATCCTGAAGATGGAACTGTTGTTATTGTTGATCAGGATGAAAGTGGAGGACCACCAGACGAAGATGACCGTATTATAGCTGGTAGTCCGTTCCCGGATTTCTATGGAGGTACTACCAATACACTGTCTTATAAAAACTTTGATTTATCCATATTCCTTCAGTATTCATACGGAAATAAAATATACAATGCAACAAGAAGCTGGATTGAAACATTGAAACTTAATGACCGTACAATTATTGGAACAAATACAACACAAGCTGCTTTTGATAACAGATGGCAACAACCAGGTGATATCACAAAGTATCCTGTTGTAAATTACGATGGTAGAGATGATTCATATACCCTGCCTAATACAGGTTGGGTAGAAGATGGTTCTTATTTAAGGTTAAAAACATTGACTCTTGGATACAATTTCGCTCCAAATGTTATATCTAAACTGAGGTTAAAATCTGCAAGGATATACGTAACTGCAGTCAATTTATTCACATTTACCAATTATTCAGGATTCGATCCTGAAGTTGACCACTTTACGGGAGTTAATGGCGGGGCTAACAGTGGCCTGCTAAGAGGTTATGATTATGGCTCCTATCCGCAATACAGATCATACATAATTGGAATGAAAATATCATTTTAGATTAATATAAGTTAGAATGAAAGATATTTATAAATACATATTGCTTTTCTCCGCACTTACACTCTTTAGTCAATGTCAAAAAGTACTTGAGCAAGATGTATATTCCGGCGTCGAGATGGATGTATTTTACGATTCACAAAGTGCAGCTGAAATGGGTATCACTGGTTGTTATAATAGATTCTTTAATGAAGGTGGCTACTCACAGCTATGTTGTTATTTTCAAGTATCAACGGATGATATTAAGCAACCAATAGGTTGGGTATCTCAATTAAAAGACCGTGCACAATTAGGATCTAACTCATCGATTCCAGGTTTTGATACACCATGGGTAAAATTGTACACTACATTAGCCAACATTAACTTCTTTCTTGAAAAAGTTCCTGAAATACCTAATGATAAATTTTCTGACAATAGGAAAAAAGAATTATTAGCAGAAGGACATTTTCTACGTGGTATATGTTATTACTATTTAGCCATGGCCTGGGGAGAAGTACCAATAGTTCTGAAACTGGAAACTGGCAGCTCGGAAGACAACCAGATTGCTAAATCTTCTTATGCAGAAGTAATAGAACTTGTAAAAGCCGAACTAACAATTGCAGCTAACGACCTCCCTGCAGTATTGGAAAATTATGATGATCTTCCTGTAACTAACCAAAGAAAAGGCAGGGCCAGCAGATGGGCTGCAAAAGCCTATTTAGCCCGTATTGCATTAATGGAGGAAGATTGGACTACTGCGCTGGAACTTTCAGACGAGATTATAAACAGTGGGATTTATCCTCTGGCAACATCATGGAGGAGCATTTTTGAAGAACCGATGAATTCTTCGGAATCAATTTTTGAGCAGCAGAATGATTATTCTCCTGGTTTCTTTGGTTCTGGTATATTTGGCTGGTTTATGGGTTTCGATTTTGAGTTCACTGAAGAAGTTTATGAGATATATGATACAGCTGATACATTGTTGGTAAGTCAGGGTAAGGATATTCGTTGGGAATTCATGTTTGGTGATCACCCCTGGTCGGAGAATCCTGCTATTCGCAAACATGTTCCTCCACGTGGATATGATCTGGGTGGAATTGAACAGATGAATTTTGAGCTAATACGTATTACTGAATTGTATTTTAATAAATATGAATGTTTGATTGAGCAAAATTATGAATCAAATAAACAAGCTACCCTTGATTTTCTGAATATAATAAGGGGTCGAGCTAAAGATTTGACATTTGTGAATCCGTGGTGGCCAGTACCGGTGGGAACAACTGGTATTCCTGATCTTACTACGGCAGATGTAGTTACTAAAGATAAAATGCTTACCGCTATCCGTAACGAAAAACGACGGGAAATGATTTATGAAGATGGTATTAGGTGGTTTGATTTAGTTCGTTGGGATAAAGAATACGCAAAACAAATTACAAATTCTGCTACGGATAATCATTTATTTCTCCCAATCCCTGAAAACGAATTGCTTCTTAATGAGGCTTTAGTACAGAATCCGGCTTATCAATAAACAATATTGAATTTTGGGCATAAGCGCAAAACAGAAATAATAGAAGTACCAAATGAAAAAACTTAGTAAAAAAACGATTAGTTTATTATTTATTACTTCCATTGCATTAAATGTATTGTTTCTTGGTTATGAATTAAAAAAAAATCTTTTGACACATTCACAAAGTAAATTAGAGCAAGAGCCAGAAATAAAACAACCTGATTCTATACCATATTTTATTGGTAGAAATGAGGTGTTTGTTAAATTACCAAATGATTCAAACGAGGTTATTATGCTTGGCAATTCGCTTACACATAACTTTGAATGGCATGAGATGTTCAGATCCGTAAATATCAAAAATCGTGGTATAAATGCTGATGTGACAAGAGGTATCTTACAAAGATTAGATGAGGTTATTGAAAGTAAACCAAATAAAATATTTATTGAGATTGGGATAAATGATATTCTAAATAATTATTCAATAGATTCAATCTATAGAAATTATGTAAAAATCATTGTGACAATTAAACGTAAAAGTCCTGAAACAAAAATTTATATACAGAGCCTCCTTCCATCTGCTAAGTCGTTAAACAGCAAAATAATAGATTTAAATAAAAGACTAGAAGATTATTGTGTTAAGAATAACATAGTGTTTATTGATTTGTATTCTAGTTTTGTGAGTGGGCAAATACTTAATCCTAACTATGATTGTGGCGACAAACTACATTTGAGTGGTGCAGGATATTTGGAATGGTGTAGATTAATTAAGGATTATATAAACGAATAAAAATGCTAAGACGGCAATCCTTTCAGCTTTTTGATTCTACTAACTTCGCTTAAACATAGTGCTTTTGCATACTCATTTATTTCAAAGCCGGATTCCTTAGCAAAATCCTTAAATGTTTTATACTCACCTTTTTCTAATTCAAAATGAATAGCGACCACTCTTCCATACAGTTCTGGGTTGTTTTTACGTCGGTTCGCCATTCCTCTGCACGATGACGAGCAGTAGAAAGCATCTATTCTCTTGGAATAAAATTGTTTATTGCAATATCGACAGTATTTTTTGTGCTGTTTCATGACTTTTACTTATGTATTATTATGATTATTTATGGATTTTTACAAAATGGAAAGTAATCTTACATTAATATTACGGTTATAAACTGATAGTTTACAGCTACGCACATTTAAGTGTAGTTTCACACCGATTCTGAGACCTTTTTTTCATTTTTTTTCAAACTTTTTATAGTTTTTACTCTTTTTTTTCAATTTCGAACCTTCCTATGGCCAGATAACATCCATTCCCTAAGCTCATTTCGTGAAAAATACAGACGTTTAGTACCTTTTCTTTTGGAGTAGGGAATTCTTCGCTCGCTAACAAGCTGGTAAATTGTTTGTTTGGCTAATGAAGTAAACTCACTTGCTTGATCAATTGTTAGGATGTCATCATTAGGATCGATTTGAAAATTTGGATGATTTCCTAATAAATTCAATATGCTGTCCACTTTTTCTCTGATCTCAGACACAATAGTTGGCAATGGATCAAATTTTATTTCTGCATCGCTCATAGCTTTTTATTTTGATAATTAAACATGACTATAAAATTAGATATGAAAAAAAGTTAAAGGGTAATACCACCCCCACCCCAGTAAAGAAAATATAAATCCCGTAAATCAGTGATTTACGGGATTTTTTATATTTCATAATTCAATGGAATTATTCCATTTCCTATCGTATTAATGTTACTGTTCCACTGGTGCTAGTGTTGCCATCGCCATTGTCACTGCCCTTCCAATGTTCTCCATTCTCAAATACGGCAGATATGCGCCATATGAAACTGCCAGTGGGCAGATCCTTTCCTTCAAACGTGCCATCCCATCCTTCTTTAGGAGCGCCATCTTCTAATAGTGTGCTTTGGAATACTAAATTGCCCCAGGCACTATATACCTCGATCTGGTAGCTCTTTAGATTTATGCCAAGGGGCTTGAATATATTGAGCTCTTTATTGACGTTGGATGGTACAAACGCATTGGGGACAAACAGGTTGGTAAACAACAGTTCGTAGTCTTGATATGTTGTGTCGGGACAGCCATATTCATTGTATGATATTAACATGATGCTATACGTGCTATCTTCTTCATACTGATGGGTTGGGTTTTCTTCGATGCTGCTTATGCCATAGTCATAGTCAAAATCCCAATAATAGCTTATGGATTCTATGCTGGTATTATCAAGGTATATCTGTCCTTGCTGAACTGTATCCATTATGATAAAGGATGCTGTGGGTATGGGATATATCTCTACTATATGACTGATAGTGTCATAGCATTGGTGGCCATCGGTTACGGTGAGCTCTACGGTGTAATATCCTGTGCTATCGTATATGTATGATGGGTATTGTAGTGATGAGGTATCTCCTATGGTGAGCGTGTCTCCAAAGTTCCAGATGTAGTGTTCTATATCGGAACTGTCTGCTATGGTCTCATCCATAAAATAGGTGTAGTAGCTCTTGCAGGTCTCCTCGTAGCTAAAGGCTGCTTCGGGGGGCCTATAGATCTCTATGGGTTCGCTTATGCTATCGCTACAGCCATATTGATTCATTACTTGTAGCTCGGTTATATAGGTGCCATAACCCGGGTATAAATAGGTTGGGTTTTGTAGTATGGATGTATCATTGGGATTGATATTATCGCCAAAGTTCCAATGCCACATGGTTAGGGGTTCGCCATTTGTGTTTGTGTCATCATAGAACCTGGTACTATCGCCCAAACAATTGGCTTCTACATATATCCCTGCTTCCGGGGTTGGATGTATGGTTAGCATTTTTACTACTGTGTCCTGGTAGATGATTCCTGATATCTCCGCTACTACTATTAACTGTACTTCATAATCTCCTCCTTCTTCATAAGTGTGGCAGATTGGATTCTGTTGGATTCCGTAATTGTAGGTTTCTCCATCGCCGAAGTCCCAGCGCCATTGTGTAATTAATCCATTGTTGCTGGATAGTTCTGAGATATCTGTAAAACATTGCTCATATCTTGCACAGGTTAGACCGGTGGGTAATTCAAAGTCCGCTATCAAACAGGGCTCTACATATACTTCTTGTACTATACTGTCTGTACATCCATTGAAATTGGTTATCACTAGTTTTACCTGGTAGGTGCTGTCATATGGCCCGTACAGGTGGCTTGGGTGTTGTTCGGTGCTCGTGTTATTTGGTGAGATTACATCACCAAAGTCCCAATACCAGCTTTCTATAAACGCTCCTCCATCTAATGATTCATCGGTGAACTGGGTTGGGGTATCACATGAGCCTATGGTATTGCTAAATCTAGCAGTCGGTAAGGAGTCTATGATTACTTCGTGATAGGCTGTTGTCATACACCCATTTGTGTCTAATGCCATCAGCTCTACTATGAACAGTCCCGGATTGGGGAATGTATGACTGATTGTATCATGATAGGTGTCTTGATTTGGAGTGCCATCATTAAAATTCCATGTGTATGCTGCTACGGAGTCACTTTGTGGACTGTAGCTTGCTGTGAAGAATGTTGGTATTCCTAAGCATTCTTCTGTGGAGGTAAAGTCTATCTCAAGGATGCCATGTAAGCATATCATATCATTGGTATCGGTGGCTATACAACCATTACCATCGGTGATCTCCAATATCACTGTATAACAGGTGTCGGTCTCTGGATATATGTAACTCGGATCTATTTCTGTGGAATAATATCCGTCGTATAGATTCCAGTTCCATCCGACTATCGGACTGTCATCTGCTCCCGGTTCTGACTCATCAAAGAAGTTGACTTGTCCTTCGGGCTCGCATACTTGATTAAATGTGAAGCCTGGTAAAGGGGTATCGAATACTTGTATCCACTGTGTTATCGTGTCGCTGCATCCATAGTTGTCTATGCTTACCAGGGTTACAAGGTATTCGTCGTTATCCTGGTAATAGTGTACGGGGTCTTCTTCTGTGGAGGTGCTGCCATCGCCAAAGTCCCACTCCCATCCTACTATAAAGCCATACTGGCTATAGGACAAGTCTGTAAAATACGTGCTGTCGCCAAGGCATATGTTCTCGTAATCGAAGTTTGCTGTGGGGGCATCATTAACATGGATAGTGTCTATTGATACATTTTGACATTGATCGATACCTATTTCTGTTACTGTTAGGGTTACTATATAGGTTCCCGGGGTGCCATACATGTAGCTTGGACTTTGTTCTATGGAATAGCCTCCATCTCCAAATTCCCAGAACCATGTGGAGATATTTGTGCCTATCCCTGTAAACTCTGCATTCTCGCCTAAGCAGATACTGTCATCTAATATGCTAAAGTCTACATAGGGTAGTGAGTCTACTGTGATTTCTTGCCATGTGGTATCACTACATCCATGGGTACTTAATACTATCAACGTAACTATATATGGTTCTTCTGGGTTAGGATTAGTAAATATATGGGTAGGGTTCTGCAATGTGGAATAATTTTCTATTCCTGATAAGGGATCGCCAAAGAACCATTCCCAACTGTATATGTCCGGCCCCTGGTTGGTGCTGCTTAAATCGGTGAAGTATACTGGCTCATTATAGCATGTTTCTTCGTAGGAATAATCGGCTATGGGCGATGGTACTACTTCTACTTGCTTTTCTATCATATTCTCGCAGCTATCACTATCGGTTACCGTCAGGGTAACGGCATATATTCCGCCATTGGTATATATGTGTGATACATCGGGGTTATCGGGGGCTGTGATGGTGATGTCGATGCCATCGCCAAAGTCCCAGTGCCATATGGATATTATTCCATTGGGGGAACTGGATAGATCGGTAAAGTAAACTGTGTCATTCAAACAGGCTGAAGGGCTATAGTCGAAGTTTGCATTGGGCAAGGGATTAATTTGTACTGTATGGCTTACGCTTGCTACACAGCCATCTATCGTTACTATGGTAAGTGTTACTTCATAGTCGCCTGTGGCTGCATATATATGTGATGGGTTGGGCAGTACGGATGTATTGCCATCGCCAAAGGCCCAGGTATAACTCTGTATTTCTGCAATATTGGTAACGGTGGTGTCTACCTCAAACTGGGTCTGGGAGCCTAAACAGGCTTCTGAATATAGAAAGTCTACTGTTGGTTGACCTGATATGGTTACTGTTGATTGGGTTGTATCTATACAACCATTTACATTGGTGATGATAAGTTCTACTTCATAGTCTCCCTCGGTACTGAATATATGTATGGGATTCTGTAACGTGGAGGTGTTATCGGGGCCGGAGGCCGGATCATCAAAGTTCCACTGCCAACTGACTATTGTGCCACCACCATTTTTTTCTGACGTGTCGGTGAAGCTTACGGGTCCGCTGGAGCAACTACTGCTATGGGTAAACATAGCTATGGGGCCTGGTATTGTTGTTACCGGATTTGTTGCGCTATTACTGCAACTATCGGAATTGGTGATTGTCAACATTACCTGGTAGGTTCCTGTATTGGTATAGGTATGGTTTACATCGGGATTATCAGGGAAAAGTATCGTTGTATCACTTCCATCGCCAAAGTCCCAGTACCACTCGGTTATATATCCTGTTATGGGATCTGAATAATCATGAAACTGTACCGGGTTACCTGAGCAGGTAGGTGACTCCATGCTGAAGATTGCCAGTGGTAATGGGTTTATGGTTATGCTTTTTGTTAGTGTATTGGTGGCTCCCATGGTATCTAATATCGTTAGGCTTACCTGGTAGGTGTCAGCTACGTCATATACATGTAATGGGTCCATCGTTGTGGAAGTTCCTCCATCGCCAAAACTCCAGCTCCAGCTTACTACTGAGGGTATATCTGTGGGGGGATCGAGTACGGTGAATTGTACTGCTTCGCCTTCACAACCATGGATCCAGCTAAAGTCTAAGACAGGTACATTGGTTACATTTACCTGGTGTAGTATACTGTTCATGCAGCCATCGATATCGGTGATTGTTAGCGATACTTCAAAGGTGCCTATGGTGGCATAGGTGTGGGTTGGGGATTGAATACTCTCGGTGTTGCCATCGCCAAAGTCCCAGTACCAATCTGTTATTGTATTGCCGGAGGTGCCGAAAAAGTTTGTTGGATCTCCCAGCAGCGTGGGCTCGGGATTCCATGTGAAAAATACTGTGGGTAGTCCCGGGGTTAGTACTGTTTGTATTATGGTGTCGCTGCAGCTATATCCGCTTGAATCGGCTGTTACTATCAGCATTACATCATAGACACCTATTCCTGTTGTGAAAATATGGGATGGGTGCTGTAGATTGCTTGTAAATCCATCGTCAAAGTCCCAATACCATTCTACAAGGTTATAGCCTGGTGGGGATGTGGATAGATCGGTGAATACTACTGTGCTACAGTCCAGATTTGCATAGCTATAATCGGCTGTGGGGCCTGGTAATATTATCACTTGCTTGCTTGTGTTATTGCTGCAACCTGATATTTCTTCTACTGTCAGAATTACAGTGTAGGTGCCTCCGGAGGTATAATAATGGATGGGGTTCTGCTGGTTGCTAAATGAGCCATCGCCAAAGTCCCAGCTCCAGGTATCTATATTTGTGCCTGTGGCCGTAAAGCTTATGGTGCTGCCTTGACAGGTTAAGCTATCACTCATCGTAAAGCTTACCTCGGGGATCGGGCTTACTGTTACTACGTTGCTCAGGGTGTTGGCGCAGCCATTATTGTCGATTATGTCTAGCACTACATCGTAATCTCCTATGCTTGTATATAGGTGATCGGCGTCCTGGTTGGTGGAAAAGTCGCCATCGCCAAAGTCCCAGTGCCATATGTCTATCGGATAACCGGATTCTCCATAAAAATGGGTCGTGTCACCTATACAGGTTGGATCGGGCGTAAAGGTGTAGAATATGTCGGGTAGCTCGGGTACGGTGACCGGTAATACTATGGTGCCACTGCAAGTAAATCCATTGGAATCAGCCAGTACGGTTAGCTCTACATTATAGATCTCGCCGCCGGGGGTTGTAGTATGTGGGTATTGGTGAGTGGGGTTTTGTA